>Ga0209698_10002903_pt1 | contig 19127 bp, 18 predicted proteins | sample LitLauG_LLR_2012_FD_187203 | JGI IMG/M metagenome (GOLD analysis project Ga0209698, IMG submission 187203) | Freshwater sediment microbial communities from Pennsylvania, USA - Little Laurel Run_MetaG_LLR_2012 (SPAdes) (version 2) | ecosystem: Environmental > Aquatic > Freshwater > Creek >...
TAATTGCGAAACGTTGGGGCGCGCTTGCAGCAGACGAATCACTGCATCTCGTCTGGGGAATTCTCGTATTTGTTATTGCGGTTTCTGGTCTTCTTGGCTTTCTGAGGTTTTTCAAATGGGCAGCGAACGAACACGCTTGATGGTGATGATCGCGCTATTTGCCGTGACTTTCGCAGCTGTGCGAGGCACGACGCGGCGTCATCAGGCACAAAAGCGACAGCCAAACTGGGAAGTGGTGCCCTATCAAATAGACGGATGGTCGGGTTTTGACGGCAAGTTCGATGCGATCTATGGGTCAGATCCTTCCGATACAAGTCTCCTGCGAGTTTATAGACAGGGCGCTCAGTCCCCGGTCATTCTGTACGTAGGTTTCTTTAAAGACCTTGCAACGATACTAGACGTTCATACGCCTGAACTGTGCTATCCAGCCGAAGGCTGGGTGATTCTCCACTCCGGGAAATCCAGCGGAGGAGAGTTTCGCGGGGGACGGATCCAAGCACGACAAATCATGGCCGACAAGGCGGGAAACCGGCGACTCGTCGTTTGGTGGTATACAGCCGGTGCCCGACCTATCGAGACGCGAATACGTTACGTCTACGCCATGCTGGCAATGTCTACCGTCACAGGCCGTACGGATGGATCAATGGTGAGACTTGAAACTCCAGTGGGTGCGGATGGAGAAGGTGCAGCTGAAAAGAGGATTGTGGAATTTCAGAAGAGCGTCCTTCCTCAACTGGACCGAGCTCTCCCCTTATGAATAAGAGGATTACACTTGACTACTGACATGGTTAAACTGTCGGTCAAAAACCTTGGAGCATCAATGCGACGCACTCACATTATGAGCGTAGATGTCGAAGACTACTTCATGGTGGAAGCGTTTGCAGGTTCTGTCCCTCGGAAAACGTGGGCGAGTTGGCCCTCACGAGTTGTGATAAATACGCGGCGTGCGCTGGATTTACTCGATAAACATGACGTCAAGGGAACCTTTTTCTTTGTTGGATGGGTGGCAAAGAGGTATCCGGAGTTGGTCAGGGAGGTCTACGCCCGCGGCCACGAGCTCGCCTGTCACAGTTTCTGGCATCGGACAGTGTATTCACTTACGCGGAAGGAATTTCGAGAGGACACCCGAGCGGCCGTGCACGCAATTGAGGATGCTGCAGGTGCAAAGATCTACGGCTACCGCGCCCCAAGCTGGTCTATGACTAAGGATAGTCTTTGGGCGCTGGAGATCCTCGCAGAAGAGGGATTCACATATGACTCGAGCATCTATCCGATTCACCATGACCTGTATGGTGTCCCCGGCGCACAGCGCTTACCGTACACACATCAACTAACAGATGGCCATTCGCTACTAGAGTTTCCTCCGACCACCGTGCGCGTCCTCGGGCAGAATCTTCCAGCCGCGGGGGGGGGGTATTTGCGGATACTCCCATTAGCCTATACAAAATGGGCGTTTCGCAAATTTGAGGAAGAATACCGAGAGAGAGTGGTTGTGTACTTCCATCCTTGGGAATTGGATCCAGACCAGCCGCGGGTGAGAGAAAAACTAAAATCACGGTTGCGCCACTACACGAACCTCGGATGTATGGAAAGAAAGCTTAGTAGACTACTGCACCAGTACTCTTTCCAATCCTTCCGCGACTTTTATGCTAGTCAGAAGCTAGATGTTCCCGTTTCCCAAACTTATCAAATCGGTGAGCTCATACCGGCGAAGACTTCCCAAAGTCAGTGAAATCAGATACTCCAAAGGCAGCGGTGTCATACTTCCTTACATATCACGAACTTGACCAGCAGAAAACGCGAGATCTGTACAGGGTGAGCTGCGCCCAATTCGAGGCACATCTGAACATGCTTCGCGCGCAGGCCATTGATTATTCCGAGTACCACATCACATTTGATGATGGGCATCTATCGAACTATGACCTAGCATTGCCTCTGCTAGAGAAGTACGGAATAAAATCGATTTTTTTCATTACCACAGATTGGATAGGTGCGAAGGACCGTATGTCAGGACCACAACTGAGAGAGTTGCTTCGCCGAGGTCATGAAATTGAATCGCATAGTTGCTCGCACCCTTTTCTCCCCGACTGCACTGACGAGCAACTAAACAATGAGTTAGAGTGCTCCCGCAAGAGTTTGGAAGATACGCTAGGCTCAGCTGTAACTGCAGTCTCCTTGCCGTCCGGGCGCTGGGATAATCGAGTTCTTCGTGCCTGCCTGACCTCTGGCTACTCGCAAGTCTATACCTCAGACCCATGGCTTTCGGCAGCGAGGCGCCAAGGTGTGATGGTGACCGGACGATTAACACTTCGAAACTCTATGGATGCGGCGCAACTCCAACACCTGCTAACCGCGAAGGGGTTAGCTAAAGCACGCTTGCAAGCGCCATTCAGAATGAAACAAGCGTTGAAACTGTGTATCGGCGACCGCTTGTACCATAGGGTCTGGCATGCTTTTGCAAATCGAAAAGAGGCGGCCGTGTCTCCTTCGTATGAATGACAGTAACTAGCTGAGGTCCGGAATGCTTGTCCTACAACTTCTCAGTAGCGGTGGCATTTATGGCGCCGAGAAAATGATCGTAAGCCTCACTAAAGGGCTGGATCGGATGGGCTGCCATAGCATTCTGGGTGTGTTAGACAATATGCACGTGGGCTCCAAAGACGTCATAAATTACATGCAACAACAGAATCTTCCCGTCGTTGTTATCCCTTGCAAGGGAAAGATAGATGGCAGCTTAGTGGACAAGATTCGTCAGCACATTCGAAGGTACGAAATAGAATTGGTGCACAGTCACAGTTATAAGACAGACTTATACGGGTACCTCGCCGTCCGGAACACCGGGATACCGATATTGGCAACTTCGCATTTTTGGACCCGTCGAACTATCTCCCTCCGTCTGTACGCCTATCTCGACCAGCTCGTGCTGCGGCGCTTTAATCACGTGGTTGCAGTTTCTGATGAGATCGCGAAGGAGGTCGCCGCCGGCGGAGTTCCTCCCGCCAGAGTTTCCGTAATAAACAATGGCATCGACCTAAATGCCTTTCAGAACGCGGTTCCGATAGGCGACGCAGAGTATCGAGCTAAAAGCGCGCGAATTGTTGGTGCCGTGGGGCGCCTCGTGGATCAAAAAGGGTTCGATTACTTGTTACGTGCCATTCCCCGAATTCTGGAAAGATACCCAAGTACTTCATTCCATATCGCTGGGGACGGCACAGAGCGGCGGAAGCTCGAAGCGCTTGCTTCAGAGCTGAGCATCTCAGAGCAAGTGCACTTCATGGGAGCTCGAAGCGACATGCCCGACGTCTATGCCTCCTTCGATATTTTTGTACTACCTTCACTGAACGAGGGAATGCCGATCGCCCTGATTGAAGCGATGGCCGCGAGCAAACCAGTAGTGGCAACCCGAGTGGCGGCGGTGCCAAAATTGGTCATCAACGGGGAGACTGGTCTTCTGATCGAGCCGCGGAATCCCACAGCATTAAGCGACGCTATCTGTCAGCTCCTTGAGAACTCCGCGCTTTGCGAAAGACTCGGAAGGTCAGCCCGTACCAGAGTCGAACAACAGTTTTCTTCGGAAGTAATGGCACAACGCTACCTTAAATTGTATCGCCAACTTCAAATCAACCTCGCGCCCACAGCCGGGAGTGAATTATGCAAAGTCTGAATCGTAGCGACTGTAAAGAAAGGGCCGCTACAGCTCTCACGGAGTCCCATCGGAAATCGATGACCTTTTCGATCGTAATTCCGGCGTTCAACGAAGAACGCCTAATTGGCCAGTGCCTTGACTCAATTGCTGGTCTTGCGTTTCCGCATGACAAATTTGAAGTCCTCGTGGTGGACAATGGGTCATCCGATCGTACCTGCCAAATTGCCACATCCTATCGCGAGTCCATGAACGTTACGGTGCTGCTCCGGCCCAAGATCAACATTTCGGCCCTCCGGAACGCTGGCGCCGCCGCCTCGTCTGGGGAATACCTGATATTCCTGGATGCCGACATGCTAGTTAATAAAGATTGGCTAGCGCAGGTAGAGAAGCTATTCATTTCTTCGAATGTGGAAGTCGTTGGTGGATCCTTTAAAGTCCCGGAACATTCTTCGTGGGTTGCACGTGTTTGGTTTGGGCGGAAGACGAAAGCAGTAGATCTCTCGCCATCGTATGTTCCCTCCGGAAATCTCATGATTAGGCGGTCCCAATTTGATCTAATTGGCGGATTTGACGAGAGCCTGGAAACCAGCGAGGACTGTGATTTTTCTTGCCGGGCCCGGGCGCTGGGAATGAATCTGGCGGAGTATGATGCGATTTCAGTGGTGCATCTAGGATCTCCCCAAACACTTCGTGCCTTCTTCCAGCGCGAAATATGGCATGGATCCAGTGTCCTTCGCGTGTTTCTGCTCAATTTCCGCAGCTTTCAGAACGGCAAACCCGTAGCTTTCGCGATGTACACGTTGCTGTGTCTGCTGATGATTCTCGCTACTGGAGCTATTTCCGCCTATCGCGGAAGCATTGGGATGCTATCTGTCTATGTTGGCATGCTTCTAATGGCTCCATTGTTGCTTGCTTTACGAGACATACGCCGCCGAAAGTGGCAAGACTTTCCTGCACTGTTTATCCTGTTTCTATTGTATGGAATTGCCCGGGCCATAAGCCTCGTAGGGTTTCGCAACCGACGAACTCGTCGACAGGATCGACCAGACTCGCTTCAGGCAGCCTTGTAGCAGAGCGTAAGTCTGGCTTTGACGTGCTTTCCCGGTCTTCAAGATATATTGATTCGAAGACCCAAAAGTTTCTAGTTAGTCGAGAATTGAAGGACGAGACGCATGTTCTATAGAGTCAGAGATCAATTGCAACGAACCCGATTCAACCTCTTGTGTCGGGACATCTTTCGCACGCCCCCTTTGCGGATGCGCGCTGGAGACGTCTCCTTTGTGAGCCTGGTCTCCCACCGTGACCTCTTGATGTACCTGATCGCGATGAAGTCCATTTATCGATTCTTTGGCGCCGGCAGAATCGTGGTACTGAATGACGGAAGCTTAACTAGCAAGGATTCTGCTCTCCTGGTCCGCCATCTTCCATTTGTTAGAGTCTCAACATTCAGCGAAGTACCTACCGCCAGGACGCCAAGGGGAGGATGCTGGGAACGACTCTTGTTGATATCCGATCTTATTCGCGATAGCTATGTGATTCAGGTAGATGCGGACTCGTTGACTCTCCATGAGATACCCGAAGTATTGAATTTCGTAGCAGAGAATTGCACCTTCACTCTGCTGGGTGGAGGCTCCTTTCCGGCGATTGAGTCAATGCAGGACGCTTGCAATCGCGCCAAGCGAAGCGGCCAGCATAGCATGGAGCCACAAGGCGTAAGCGAGCGGTCGCTCGATCAAGTCCCCGAGTGCGCCAAACTCAAGTACGTGCGTGGAAATGCTGCATTCGCGGGCTTTGCCAGGAATTCGTTTAAGACCGGTGATGTCGAGTTTTTCTCCAAAACAATGGAAGCTGTCTGCGGGAAAGCGAAATGGCATGAATGGGGCAGCGAACAAGTAACTTCAAACCTGATTGTCGCAAACTCTGCCAATGCAGGTGTCTTGCAGCATCCGAAATATACCTCGTATTATGCGCTTCCTGAAGTGGACTACCCTCAGTCTTCCTTCATTCATTTCATGGGCACTCACCGCTTTGAAAACGGCTGCTACTTTACGCTCGCTCGACAAGTCATTCGCCAGTTGGGGTCAGAGACCAAGCATCGGCCCAGCTTGCAAGAAGGCGATTCTGTGTCAGAAGAAAATTCACGTCCTCTGCCTATTCAATTCACTTCGCAAAATGTCTCATTTCCGAAGCGGAAACCAGAGTAGCGAACGGCGACCTCGATGCTGCCAGTTAGTCTACATTTCGGGCTCGAAGGTGTCGTATCAACAGTACTTTACGTTGGCATGTGGGCGACCTTTCTATTGTCATTGGCATGGAAGCCGCAGCTGGGAGTATATGTACTGGCATTTATGCTTCCCCTGCAAACCGTCCGATATAGGCTCCACGATATGTTTCTCGGTGCTCAATTCGTTGATTTACTGCTGCTTGGTGTGGTTCTTGGCCTTGCTATCAAAAGGCAAAAAATCATTCCCAAGACACCGCTCACCAAGTTCCTTTTGCTGTTATGCGTTTTTTATTATTTTTCCCTCTGGGAAGGCTCTTTCTTCATAGATGTGCCTCCTCCGATATGGATCACTGACCCAAGATTCTCCGATTGGAAGAATTACGTGGAAATGTTTATCATCGCGCTGATCGTCGCTAGTGCGATAAGAGAAGAAAAGCACGTCCGCACGCTCCTGCTGGTCATGTCTTTGTCGGTACTTATTCTGAACAGGAACTACATCTCCCTCCTCAGTGGTCTCGATCTGACTCACTTCACTTATGAATCGCGCGAGGAGGGACTGCTGGGATATGCAGGAGTTAACGGGCTCGGGGCTTTCGAAGCGATGGTATTCTCCGTACTTTTGGCCGCCTACGCGTACGCGCGACAGATGTGGCTGAAAGTCGCTATTGGCATCTTGGCAGCTACTTCTGTGTACTGTTTGTTGTTTTCTTTCTCTCGCGGAGGTTATGTAGCGGCTCTTGTGGGGCTGGTCACAGTCGGTTTTCTGAAGAATCGAAAGTTTCTTGTCATAGCGGCCGTGATCTTTCTGGCTTGGCAAGCTCTCCTCCCGACATCGGTTCAGGAGCGCATTAGAATGACCACTGAGACGGACGGGGCGGGCCCACTTGACTCGTCCGCAGGAGAGCGATTGGTCCTTTGGGAAGATGCGATGAATCTCTTCATGCGCAATCCGATTACTGGGACCGGTTTTGAGACCTACCGATACATGTATAGGATCGAGAGATTTCGTGACACCCACAACTACTTTGTAAAAGTTCTCGCCGAGACCGGCATTGTAGGCATAACCCTGTTCTTGATTCTTCTTTGGAAACTGATTCGCCTCGGGCTGAGTTTATTCGTCAGGGGACAAACCCCTCTATGGTCGGGGTTGGGCCTGGGATTTGTTGCGCTGATGTTCAGCTTGATGGTCGCAAATTGCTTTGGCGATCGCTGGACGTATCAACAAGTCGACGGATATTTGTGGATTCTCTTGGGGTGCGTCATGACAGGACTCAGGATCACGGACGAATTGCAAAAAAACAAAGTCTTGGAAAAAGCGGATGACATGGAAGTTTCGAGCAGTTTTGAACCGGTACTTGAACCGCAAAGGTGAGTTACAGTGCCCAAATCCAATCTTCGCCAGATTCTCAGCTTTATTCGCGCATTCGGTGTGACTGCTGGTATTCGGCTTTGGTTTAGCTTAGCTGCTCAGCAGGTTACTTCCTCAGGTAGCACCTTTCGCCTCCGGCTTCCGGGGGCCGTAACGCCTTTGCATCTGCGCCGGCAAGATTTGGCGATCTTCTGGCAGATTATGGTGATGCGCGAGTACGATTTCCAGTCATTTCCGCAAGCCAGCCGGGTTATGACAACGTATAAAGCAATCCTATCCAAGGGGAAGAAACCTGTCATTGTTGACTGTGGAGGGCACGTTGGACTCTCTGCGATCTGGTTCGCGACGCACTTCCCCGAGGCAGTCGTGTATGTTGTTGAGCCAGATGCTTCTAATTTCAAAAACCTACAACGAAATACGGAAGCTTATGCAAATGTGGTCGCATTGCGCGGAGGTGTGTGGGGCGATCCGTGCAGTTTGACGATCGCTGATACGCAAGCCGGCAGTGCATCTTTTCGTCTTCAGGTGGCAACTGCCCCTTCGAGTCTGCCGCAATCCGATTTATTGCGTGGTTATACTGTGGAGGAGATTGCAGGGGTTGGGGAACTCGAGCGTCTGTTCATCGTGAAGATTGATATCGAAGGTGCAGAAGCTGAACTGTTCAAAGGGCCCTCCGAATGGCTTAGGAACCCTGCGTTAGTGATGATCGAACTGCATGACTGGCTTATGCCTTGGCAAGGCACCAGCAAAAACCTGTTCAGAAGACTAGCCGAGAATAACTTCGACGCTGGTCTCAAAGGTGAGAACCTGCTCCTTTTCCAAGCTTGAAGCTCCCGCTTGCGAAAACCTTTGAGTCAATGCGGTCACCGCCTCGGTCCAACACCCCGTTAGGTGTCTTCACAAATCTGGGTGCCTTCCGATCACTGAACTATTACAGCTAGATTTGTCGGTGGCGCTGGCAGAGCGCTTTGGCTGGCACTGGCAAATTCATACGCACCAATCGAGGGAGGAGAAGGCCGGAGCATCCCTTCAATATCCATACTCAACCCTGCCATGGAAGTTCCTGCACCATTGACTGGACTGGAGCTGGACGGTAAGAAGTTCGCCCCCGCGGGATTTAGCAACTTAGGGTCAACGCTTAGATTCCCAGTAATCGTACAGGGAGGTCCACCAACTCCGAACCAGTCATTGTTCGCGCTGCTTGAGTCAAACATCTGTGCGCAGGAGAGGCCGTTGCTGACGTCGTACCCCTCACCGCTGAGCTGGTCGATGAGATTGTTCACAAAATGGCTTGGGCCACTGCCAGATGCAAAAAGAATCGCGCCCGCAGAACCTGAAAGCTTTCGCGCTCCGCAATTGTACATCGTATTGTTGTAGACCTGGACTGCGGTCGTGCCGGTATTGTTGATGTCGATGCAACCGTATGCCGCTTGGCCATCGCTAGGATCAGGCCCTGCTCCTCCGTTGTTGATGACGTTGTTGTAGACTTCGACCGTTCCGCTATTCGGATTCACAAAGTTCAGATTGATTGCATCACACTTCGTGTTGTAAACGTAGTTATCGTGGATGTGAAGGTCGAATTGTCCCGAGCCATTCGACGGATTGATGAGGATGCCCCGGCACCCGCCGCCATCATGGACAATGCCCCAGGCGTGATAAAGCGTATTGGTGTTGTTGGACCAGTAGACGTTGTGGTACGTCTTGATGGCGTTCGCCGTACCAGAGTCGTGGACCTGATTGCCGTAGAAATAGAAACCACTGATGGTTGCGGGAGGCACAGCGTTTGATGTCACACACGCCGTTGAGCCATTTCCATTTGGGCAACTCACGTCGTTACCTACAAAGCGTACGTTATTGACATTGTGAGCTATGCCGATGGCAGAGTTCTGGCCGCGAACGGTGAAGCCCGCGAAAGTCCAATACTGTAGGTTCGAGACCGTGCAAGCACCAGCGAGGTCATTGCTACATAGGAAAATGCCATCTTCCGAAGTTGATCCAATCGTTGCCGTCGCTCCAGGATAGGTGACGATGGCCATAGCCGTCGTAGTCCAGTTCGTTCCTGAAATAGTCGGAGTGAGCGACTGACCAACTCCGCCTCCACCCACCTGGGTCGAACCATTCTCGACGTATGTGATGTCACCGTTGGAAATCTGAACCCCATTTGTCATCGTCTTCCAGCAGCCGCCAGAGAACGTTCCCGCACCGCTGTCGTTGCCCGAAGTCGATACACAATGGATAGCACCGGTCGCACGCGAGGTAAACTGTGAGGGTATCTGTTTACCTGAAGCTGTGTTTTCAACTGCCACTTGAGATGCAACACCGTTGACAGTAACCACAAAATTCCCGGTTCCTGGTGTGCAACCTGAACCGGTCTGGACGATGATCTTTTGATACCAAAAATAAGCCATTCCCCAGCCCGTGTAGCCTCCTGTTGCGGGGACGACGCGCAGACAGTTGAGGCCGTTCCAGGTAACCGTGGAAGTCCCCTGAGAGGCACCGAAGTTATTTCCGTAAATGGTAACGTAAGAACCGGAAAACCCGGAGACTGACTCCCCGCCGGTGTTTGGCCCGCTGGTAATATCCGTAAAGAAAATGGATGGCGGTGGGGTCTGCGCGCTGGCTCCTGAGGCCCCGGCAAAAACCAAAATCCCCGCTAGCAAGATGAGCCAAACGCGAGTCTGCATGATCGATGATCCCCCGTGTGAAAACTTGAATTCCATGTCCTTCATTGTCCATCCCTCTCGCGCTCGGCGGCTTGCTGTGCCTCGACGAGCCTGCATTCCCTGCCGTCCCACCGGCGGGAGACCCACCCCACTGACTACGTTGATGAGTCTGGCCTTTCTGAGAGCAGCATGCCACTGTCCAGAGGACCTAAAAGCGTACAGGATGTTGACCTGTACCTGCTCAGCTGCACGCCCGCTATACCACGCATCAACGCCATTTCACAAACTTCGCAAATAACGATCCGCAGCGAGGTCTGTTTCCATCGAGAATTCCCACCTGAAGGCAGTTGGTCATCGACTCTGTGCAGTGTCACTGCCCCGGAGTCCGCAGTATATAGTGCCATTGAACTCATTACAGAGTGGGTTGCCTCCCCGTGCGCGGAAGGATTGCAAGATATAGGATCATTTTGACGGTATGAAGCGCCAGCTCGAGGAAGGGATTCGTTTACTGGCTTAGCGATCCCAATTGTAGGACGCCATTTGATCGATTACTTAAATTGCGCGGAACCCGCGGTGGTGGAATTCACGGATTTCGGCGATTGTCGGAAAGGTGAAATAGGAACTCTGGGCGACATTCAGGGGAATCGGCACTGTAGAATTAGACTCGACTTGACGGAGGACGCTCGCCATGCAGTGTGCCCCATGGCGTTTGGACCGCTGAATGAGCCTGTCAAGGGTTTCGCCAGGTTCAATGGTTTGTTCATCCTGGAAGAGTGCATCTCCTTCGTCAATCTTGGCGACCATGTAGTGGATGGTAAGGCCAACGGTCTTCTCGCCATGAAACATCTGCCAAAACGTCGGCATCATGCCCTTATATCTGGGGAGCGGAGCATGGTGAATGTTGATTGAGCCCTTAGGAGCAATCGCAAGAAGCGGTTCCTTGACAATGTACGGACACGCAACCGAAATCAGCAGATCTGGAGCTCGCTGGCGCACTGATTCAACGAATTCTGGTGCGTTGGGAGTTCCAATCTGCAAGTGCGGGATACTATAGGCGCGGCAGAGCTGAGCCAGCGTCGAAAAATGTGATGCACCGGCTTTTTTCGGAAGTTTTCCGGATACTTTCGCAACCGCGAATCGCGTCAGCAGGCGCGCCATCCCCGTGACCCCGTACAATTGAGTCAGTTCCCTGATCATTTGCCCGCGGGGACGCTTCCCCATAGTTGCCGAAGAGGCGATGTGAACTATGTCGAATTCGGCCGCGTAGTGACGAACAAATTCTTCGAAAAACGGCAGCACATACAGCGGATCATCCTGGGTCAAGAATTCGATTCGCATGGTTGGTCAGGATCTGACAGTCTCCCAAACGACATACTTCTTGCCTCTGAACACTTCGATGACACTGACAAAGGCGGCCGCATTCAATGTACAAAAATAGAGCGGAATACCCAGGGGTTTCCACAGCCGCTGAATTGGAACTACCAGGGAGAGGAGAGTAATGGCGTAAAAGACAGCCTGCGGCAAGAGGAACACCCGATATACAGGTTGCCTCCAAAGGAAAAGATTGCTAACCAGGAGCATGAAAAGAAGAAATGGAACAAGCCAGCGAAGGACCTTATGGGACCACAGTTGGAAAGACACCCATCCAGACTTCCAGGGTTTCAATAGCTCGGGCACACTCAGCAAACCACCTATGCCTCGTGTTACCACGCGTACGCGCATCGAGAATTCTTCTGACGTCGACTGCGTGGTCTCCTCATATGCTAGTGCTCTGTCCTCAAAAACCACGCGATATCCTTTGCGGATTGCATGCAGGGGCTGAACCAGATCACTGATTACTTCAGGAGCGAGTGGTGTATAGGCCTCGCGGCGCACGGAATAGATGCAGCCACAACAGCCGCTGATCGTTTGAATCCGGGATTGCATCATTTTAATGAAGTTTTCATAGTTCCAAAAAGCCACGGTCCCCAGTCCGGTGGGCGACTTGCCCTGTGGATCGAAGTATTGATACCGTCCGCTGGCTCCCCCTACTTGTGGATCCACGTAGTTTGAAGCAAGGTAACGAAGCGCTTGGGGATGGTAAATGGTCGTCGCGTCGGAAAAGATCAATATCTCACCTTGTGCAACTTGTGCGCCTTCATTCTGCGCGTTTGTCTTGCCCTTGCGCCCCTTGACCTTAAGCAATCGAACGCGTGGATCGGAAAATGCTTCCACAATCTCATCTGTTCTATCGGTTGAACCATCGGAAAGTACGATAATTTCCTTTTTGTCCGCCGGATAATCCAACGCCAGGGTCCGCTCAAGCTTATTTCGAATTCCCCCCTCTTCGTTGTAAGCCGCGATCAATATGGACAGAAATGGCGTATGGTTTGGCACAGGCTTCCGTCGGCGAAAAAAGGGGAACAGCACCGCAAGAAGGAGCGGGTAACCGGCGTAAACATAAAGGAGAGCCGCTACGGAAGCCCAAAAGATAATCTGTGCACCTTGTGCCATTTCAACTCCGCCTCGCCGCAAGCAATCCCTCGTAGTGGCCGACTAGCTGTTGAATCATGACTTCAGCCGTGAACCTGTTCTCCACGATCTTTCTGCCCGCTGATCCCATCTCTCGGGCCGAAACTGGGTTATTCAAGAGTCTCTGAATCCGGTCTGCCGCAGCCTTATGGTCTTCGCTTTCTATAAGATACCCGCTGCAGTCTTCCTCGACTGCCTCGGTATTTCCTCCCACGCGTGTCGCAACGCATGGCAATCCGCAGGCCATCGCCTCGATCAGCGCATTCGAGAACCCCTCACTCCGGGAAGGCAGGAAGAAAATATCGCAGTGAGGCAAGACAGAAAGTACATTCTCGGACTCACCTAGAAATCGTACCTTGTCTTGAATCCCGAGTTGCACCATGCGTTCCTCTAATTGTCGGTAGTATTGCGGTTCGGAATTCCGACCCATGACAAGAAACACGGCCTCCGGATGGTGCCGACCGACAATTGCAGCCGTTTCGACCAATACATCTATCCCTTTCACGGCGCGAATGTTTCCAACAGTCACGATCAGTCGGGTTTCTGGTCCTAAACCCATCTGGCTACGGAGATGCCCACCGCCGTTTCGATTGATTGCCTTGGCCAACTCGATCCCGTTGTAAAGAGTTTTGACCTTGCTTGGAGAAAGCCGGTCCCGCTCAATGCAAAATTGTCGAACTTTATTAGAAACAGTCAACACCAGATCAAAAGCGGGATTCATAAACCGATAACCGATGTCATGTTTGACCGATCGTAAGAATCCCATGTCGCGCCGGCTAGACACAAGAATGCGCTTTCCGCCGATCTTGCTTATCAGTCCAGCCCACAAATCGGAGGTCTCGTGAAAGGTGTGCACGATCCTGACTTCTTCTCGTTCGAGAAAATTACGAAGCGCAAAGCATGTCTTCACTGCGGTTCGATCATACGTCCGACGTAGCGGATAGACGATGTGCGAACACGGCAGGTTCTGAAATAACCCGATCCTCGTGTCGATCTTAAACGTCACCAAAGAGCATCGAAAACGCTCCTTAGGGAGCAAGCGAATCGTATTCAAGAGCATTCGCTCGGCGCCCCCACTCTCACAAAGTTGGTCGATCACAAAGAGAACGTGAATGCGTTCTTGCGAGATATCTGGACGAATTGGCAACGACGGGATCATGACTGAGGGATGTGAATTATGAAGAGCTGTAGTGATGTTTTGGCTTCCCCATTTCTAAGGAGCAGCCCAGATTTCGGATGTCCGGAATGCATGCAGCTTGACACCGTTCTGGCTTTACGCTTCGCTTTTTACTTTTCCAGTATCATTCATGCGGCACTTGACCTGGAGCGATTGGCTCGTGATCCGCATGATCGCACAAGGATTTCCGATCTCGGTTGGAATTGGAATCTGCCATCGAAACCTGTTTAGTCGTATGCAATATCGATCTATCGATTAGATCGAGAAGTTCCGCTCGCGCATCCCAACGGTATTCCTCGCTCGAACGTTTTCTGCCAGCCGTACCTAGAATCCTGCGGAGGGAAGAGTCCGAGAGCAATCGACGCAATCCTGCGGCAATCGCGTCTGGATTGTCAGGATCAACGAGATAACCTGTCACCCCGTCCTCGATAGCCTCAACCGCCCCGCCCGATTTGCCCCCAACAACTGGTTTTCCTGCTGCATTTGCCTCGAGAAATACGATCCCGAAACCTTCCAGGTCGCCGTTGGCTTCTTGACGATTCGCTAAAAGCATGATGTTACATGAATTGTAGAGATCCGGAAGCTGCTCCCCTGATATGAATCCCGCAAGAGTTACGCGCTTCTGAAGCCCCAACTCTTCAACCTGCAGCCGAATCCGGGATTCTTCCGGCCCCGTACCCACGATAAGATAGTGTGCGTCGGGAAACTCGCTGCACACTTTCGCAAATGCTTTCAGCGACGCACGGTGCCCCTTGCGAGGAACCAGGCGAGCCACCGTGAGGATGACTGTCTTTCCTTCAAGGCCATATCGTCGAACCAAGTCCGGAATTGGCGGTCCCGGTTGAAATCGAATGGAGTCCACACCTGGGGTAATCTTGTGGATGCGCTGTTTGGGGACCCCGATTCGCAAGAGATGTTGTTTCGCAAATTCTGAATTAGCAATCACCGCATCCGCCGTTCTGTACATCATATTGCGTATGCGCGGCTGGTATCGATAACAATCAGTTTGGGTTATTTCTTCCCCATGGCAGTAGAGGATGTATGGGATGTTAAATACTTTTTTCAAGGCAAACGCTATTAATCCTTGAGGATAGAGGTCCCCAGCATGGATGATATCTGGAGAATTCTTCAACACAGACCAAAGTGCTTGCAGAAATGGACCCATCCCCTTGGGGAGTTCCCAATATTTCCAGGATGCAAGAGGCTTGAATCGTCGCTCGATGTGAAAGATTCCCGTCGAAGCGTGGCGGTCGAACTCCTGCCACCCAGGAACCTTCTTTGTCAGTACCCTAACTTCCGAATTGCCCAGGGCGATAAGCTCACGATAGATGTTGTAGTAGTACTCCCGTGATCCGCCGGCATGAGGAAGAAACGCATCAGTCAGGAGCAGAATCTTCCTCCGTTGACCGTGCGACAGCTGAGAGCCTATTGCCTTGCGTCCTGGCAATGAACCTTCCGGATTCGGCATCTGACTCCCACTTGGCTCAGCGGCTACCGCGGCATTTTCCATATTCGATGTCTCACTGAGCTCCACGCCGCAGAAGGACGACCTTGACCGTTTCGAAGAGTATGGCGGCGTCCACAAACAATGAAAGATTTTTCAAGTAAAACAAATCGAGCTCTAATTTGCCCTTGGCGTCCTCTAAGTTTGCGCTGTATCGAAATCTTACTTGCGCCCACCCGGTAAGACCAGGACGTACGGAATGTCGCAGGTTAAAGTAAGGAATTTTTTCTGATAGCATTTCGCAGAAAACCGGACGCTCCGGACGCGGCCCGACAAGACTCATCTCTCCGCGAAATACATTGAACAATTGGGGAACCTCATCGAGCCGGGTCTTTCTTAAGAATCGGCCGACTCGCGTGACTCGACTGTCTTGCTGCACGGCCCACTGAGGCCCATTTTTCTCGGCATCCTGAATCATCGAGCGAAATTTGAGCAGCTGAAACTCGCGCCCCCGGTAGCCCATGCGTGTTTGGCGAAATAAAATAGGCAGCCCTGACTCAAGGTAAATCGCAATGGCAATAAACGGTAGGAGAGGTGACACCAGCAGAAGGAGAATCGCAGAGACCAGGATGTCCATCGTGCGCTTGGCGGCCAAAACAAGTGAAGACTTTTTGAAACCATCCGACAATATCAGCCAACTCGGAGAAAGGTGCTCGAGAGTGATTCGGCCTGAAAGCCGCTCAAAACAACTGTGAACGTCTTCAACCCGAATTCCCGCAAGTTTCAGATTCAACAATTCCCGAACCGGAGTGCCACCCCTGCGTTCTTTTAGGGAGAGTACTACTCGATCGATTTTTTCACGCGCAACAATTTCCTCAACCTCCTCGGTGGCACCGATGATCCGCGGGTTGACCAGTGATTTCCCGATGTCCAGTCCTCGCTCATCCAGAAATCCCACAACCTTCATATTGTATTCTGGGTGGCCAAGAACATGTTTCACTAGCGATATGCCACCCTCACCTGTTCCAAGGATCAGAACGCGCTCGTCGCCTTTTGCTAGCAGATTCGTAGCGTTGGCCGAAAGCCGCCAACTCAGAAGGAGGACGAACATCAACGGCGCTGCCGTCAATGCAATTCCCCGGCCGAGACTCGCTCCAGGCGCGATAAAGTAGATGACCGCTAACGCCAAACATGCTGTGCCTAGCGCTTGCATGGTGTGGGCCAGAAGATCAGCACGCCGGCGCACGACGCTAAAATCGTAGAGATCGTTAAAATAAAGCGACATCCAACAAACAAACGTTACGACGCCAATCTTGGCCCAGACAACACCCTCACGGAGACCGACATGGAGTGTTTCGGGAAGGCGCCCTGCTGCGGCGAGCCACAATGCGCAGATAGTGGCAACGATATCCACGCACATCAGCAGGAGCGTTCTGGTTGGGACCTCATGTGATCCGATTCGCGGCATTGTTCCTAAGTTTTGGGAGGAGATTCGCTGAAGGGAGACTCCCCCAAAATCCTATCTTCCGAAGCCTTCCACCACAACTTAGAAGGTGCAATTAGGTGACCACTGTTTGCTCATTAAAATCTTTAGTTTAAATAACTTACGTAGGCTGTTGGGACGCCCCTTGTGGCCCTAGGAAAAACTCTTCTCGTTCTTGTCCACTGGCGTTCACAGCTCTCAGAGGCGATAGTTCGAGGTTGGAACTGACACACCGCGAAGGCCAGCATCTGAGATCGGGTGGACCCGGGGGAGCTTACTTCGCCCGATGCTTGACAGCCTGCTTCTGCACATTCCCATACCCATGGGCATAATAGCCACCGTATGAATCAACCTCTTCTACGGCATTCAAAACTACTCCGATTACATTGCTCTTTCGCAGCTCTTGGCGGGCCTTCTGCGCCATGGCCGAAGGAGTTGATTTGGAACGCACGACTAAGAGCACACCATCCACAAATCCGGCCAATACACTCGCATCCGCAACCGGTAAGCACGGCGGTGAATCAACAATGACCCAATCGAACAAGGGTGCAATTCGATCGAGTAATTTTTGTAGACGCCCGTTTGAGAGCAACTCACTCGCGCTGCTCCCTGCGCTACTCCCACCTGCGACAAAGCAGATATTGCCTTCCTGACCATGCTGAATGATCTCCGCCTCCGTCGCTTCGTCGCGAAGATACTCAGAGAGCCCAGGCGAGAGCGGAGCGCCTAATGGGAGATGCAGTCTCGCACTTCGCAGATCTCCATCAATTAGGAGGACCTTTCGATCCCGCTCCTGGGCGATTGCTTGCGCAAGGTTGGTCGCGACAAAGGTCTTCCCTTCTCCAGCCACCGCGCTCGTAACCATCACTCTCTTAAGCGGCGAAACATCCCGCATTTGATAAAGCCGCGTGCGCAATGTGCGGAACTGCTCTGCCCCTTCATGTGGACTATGACTCTCCGAGAATACGATCGTGTTTGGATCAGGTTGCCACACTGGTTCAGCGCATTGCTTCAGGAGGTCGTCAAATCGCAGGTATTGTCCTGAGATTCCGGCATGCGTGGGGCGCAGTGCAGACTGATGCTGTTCTGTCACCGGGGTGGGAAGGATCTCTTTCGGCGCTGGCGGAATGTGGGCCTCGCGCTCCAGTTCCTGGCGCACGATGGGCGAATCCAGTGTTTTCTCACCGTGGGCCTTTTTCAGAGCCTCGTAAATCTTGCTCATGATTTCCTTTCCCGCAGGGTTGTCGCAAGAGGCTTCGGCTGGTCCTCTGGCCGCAAAATCGTGAAAAGATCCCGAAGAAGTCCTTGTACTCGCTCTCCAGGTTCCTTAGTCATGTCCGACCAGGCCCCTGGAACGGCTATTGGTGATACTTGGTCCAATTGAAATTCCTTCGCAATATCCTCGACGATATTTGCAGGAATCGGCTTAATCCCTTCGGCAAAGGAATTGATCAAAGCGTGCTCACAGAGGAGATTGACAACACGCGGGATTCCTTTGGCATAGTGATTAATCGTATCAATAGCCTCTTTGGAAAAAATAGGCTGTCCGTTTCCGCCTGCGATCCGCAAGCGCTCGGCGATGTAGCCATACGTTTCTTCGTGACTAAGAGGCGTCGTCCGGCACCGGAAAACGATTCTCTGTCTCAATTGACGCAACTGGGGCTGCATCAGTTTTTGCTCTAACTCGGGTTGCCCGGAAAGGACAATTTGCAGTAGTTTTTCGCTGGACGTTTCTAGATTGGTAAGCAGACGAATCTCTTCCAATAACTCGTCAGAAAGATTCTGTGCCTCATCCACGATCAGCACCGTGGTCTTCCCTGCCCGATAACGTTGCAACAACCATTGGTTGAGCTTCAAGAGAACTTGACTTTTTATGCGCGTCTCGCATGGAATTCCCAACTCCGCCATCACAAAGTCAAATAGTTGGCTAACATTCTGTAATTGGGAATTAAAGACGAACGCGGTTGCAACGTCTCGTTCCCGAAGCCAATCGAGTAGCCGATTGAGTAGTGTTGTTTTTCCAGTTCCGACTTCGCCGGTCAGCAATAGAAAACCCTTACGGCTCTCGATGCCGTAAGTCAAAGCCGATAGAGCTTCCTGAGTGGACTTCGTCAAATACAGGTAGCGCGGGTCCGGGCTAAAATTGAAGGGCCGATCTTTCAACCCAAAAAAGTTTTTATACATTCTCGGTTAAACTCCGACTTTCATAGTGATTTGCTCAACTGTTTGCTCCGGAGTTCTCTTTGCGGAGCCACTGTTGCCGTTTACTCTCACCGGTTTTATCGCCGGAATCACCGCCAGAGTTGGCAGCTTCAGGAGATGCTCTACATCTTTGTCGGTCTTTAGAGTCGTATCCTGGGCCTCCAACAGGAATGCGATTGCCAAGCCAAAACCTAGCCCTCCGGCAAGTCCCCCAAAGGCAAATAAACGCCTGTTTGGAAAGGTGGGCTGCTGGGGCAGGCTAGGTGGATCCAGTACTCGAAATTGCTCTCCTTGCTGACGCCGGAGCAAATCACGAGACATCTCAGAATCGTTTTGCTTTTTCAGTAGGTCTGTGTAGATGTTGAGAGCTGTTTGATAATCGCGGGTGAGCGCTTTGTACTGCTGGGC
>Ga0209698_10002904_pt1 | contig 19127 bp, 17 predicted proteins | sample LitLauG_LLR_2012_FD_187203 | JGI IMG/M metagenome (GOLD analysis project Ga0209698, IMG submission 187203) | Freshwater sediment microbial communities from Pennsylvania, USA - Little Laurel Run_MetaG_LLR_2012 (SPAdes) (version 2) | ecosystem: Environmental > Aquatic > Freshwater > Creek >...
GCCTTCCCCGAGGACGAGATCGACGGCCTGGCCGTCGGCCCCGATCGCGACGACCGCTAAACCTGGGGGTTTCAAAATAGGCCGATTGCGGGGTTGATCGGGCGGGGCGAGGTCGCTAGGTTCCGCCGCCTCGCCGCCGGGGTCCTGCCTTGAAGGCCCCACCCGATGGTTTTCGGGGCTATAGCTCAGCTGGTAGAGCGCTTGAATGGCATTCAAGAGGTCAGCGGTTCGACTCCGCTTAGCTCCACCATGAAGCCCCGCGGATAACGCCCGCGGGGCTTCGCCTTTTCGAAAATGAACTTGCTCAGCGGGCCTGTTTGACGGACTGCTCAATTTTTGGAGCGAGGGTGGTGCCATGAGGGTTTCGGCGGTTGTGCTAACAGGGTTCTCGCTCGCCGCGATGGGAACGGGGGGCACAGCAAATTCGGCACCACAGGTTCGTGCGAAGGTGCCGGCCAATGCTCAATGCACGGTCTTGGCCAAGTCAATTGATGAAACAGTTAAAGACATGAGCGCTGTGGAAGCTGACGGTTTAGTCGACGATAGTGCGCCGCGTGCAACGATGCGCGCTGCTGATATTGGATCCAAACAAACGGAGATTCAAAATAATATCCTGTTGATGCAAGCCAATCATTGCTCGCCCTATTCATTACCCCTGTCGCCAAGGGCTTACCTTTTGTCTGCTATCACGTGCAACACGGCTATGATGAAGACTCATAACGACAAAATGGAAGAATCTATGGGCGTGAGCGTGGCCCCCCCGAAAGCCGATGAAGTTCCGGTAAGTGTCTCATGTGACCGAACGCGTTGGCATACCGAACTGAAGCAATAACCTTCGTGTAGTTGACCTGAGACGGTTTAGTCGATTGGATCCAATTTATAATGGAACCTAAAGAATGACGAAGGAGGCGAGATCCATTCCGGCAAGAGGTAAGGCGTCCTTTGAATGTCCGCACTGCAACGCGCTCGCACAGCAACAGTGATTGAATATTTACGGCTCATATAGATCAATTGACGATCCAGTACGGCCGGTAGATGCTGAAAAAATGGAAGTAATAATTGAATCTGAAAAAGATGTGTCGCTTAGATCGGATTTGCGGGAACTGTCCAAAAAGATGTTAGCGGACGAACCGGCTTATACGCGAGGGGAAAATAGTATATACCGACCAATTTATTTTCAGAACGTATTTGCCAGCAAGTGTTATTCGTGCGAAAAAATATCTATATGGTTGAAAGACGCGTTGATATACCCCGAACACGAATACGTGATTGAACCGAACGCAGATTTGACTGACGATGCATTGTCATATTTTAAAGAAGCAAGCGCGGTATTTAAGCAATCTCCTCGTGCGTCAGCAGCTCTACTGCGCCTCGCAGTCGAGAAGCTGTGCCTAGAACTCGGCAAGAGCGGCGATATAAACGAAATGATAGGCGCAATGGTGACCGATGGATTGAGTGCCAAAGTCCAACGTGCTTTGGATGTCGTTCGTGTGGTTGGTAATGAAAGCGTTCATCCGGGGACAATTGACGTTGGAGACACGCCAGAGGTTGCTCTACAATTGTTTAAATTGGTGAATATAATAGCAGAACAAATGATTACGGAGCCGAGACATATAGATGAGTTATATGAGAGCTTGCCGCTTTCGAAACTCAAAGGTATCGAGGACCGTAACAAGAAATCGCTCGCAATTGCGTCTCAAAATCGGAAGTCAAGAGATTCGGAATCATAGGTTGGATGCCGTTCTTTGAAAGACAGGTGGGTAGGCCAAAACGCTAATTGGCTCTCAGCCGGGCGGTTCCGTCTCAACGAACGCCCGACGCGTAGATTCTCGCTTTCGGGTCGCGTCTAACAACTTTACGAACTCGGTTAACGTCAAGGCGTCGAGATTGAAGGCGGGCTCGCGCTCGCGCTGGAGGACCATTTCACGCGGGACGAGACTGCCCAGTTTTGTCGAGTACGCTACAGGATCGGATCGGCCGACGCGCTCAATGACTTTTTCCCCCATGAGCGGCTAAGTCGTCGGCGATGTCGTCCTCGCACGTTCCGCGCCGGCGGATGCGCGCGCGCACTCCTTGAAATGTCTTGGTCTCATGGCCACTTGCGTGGTGCGCGTTCGAACGTCGCCGGATACGGGGCGGACGGGCGTGGGGTCGCTTCTTGAAAGGGCTCGCATGACCAAACCGTTCTTGTTCGACAGTCCGCATCTGCTGGGCTTCGAGCGCACCCGCGCCTTGATGGAGCGGGCAGAAAAGATCGCCGCCGAGGCCTATCCGCCCTACAACATCGAAGTCGTGGGCGAGGATCGTATCCGCATCGTCCTGGCGGTCGCCGGATTCACCGCCGCTCAGCTTGCCATCACGGTCGAGGACAATCAGCTGACCATCGTCGGCCGGCGCGATCCGGAAACCGAGGCGCGCGCCTATTTGCATCGCGGCATCGCCGCGCGGGGGTTCGTGCGCGGTTTCGTGCTGGCCGACGGTCTGGAGGTGGAAGTCGCCGCGCTTGAAGACGGGCTTCTGCGGATCGACGCCTACCGACCTCGCGTCGAGCCGAAGACCCGGACAATCCCTATTCGCACGGACATGTGAGGCCGATTCCGGCTCATCTGACGTGACACTGAGTTGAAAGGACAGACTGAAATGAACCCGATCCCAATGACTTCCGAGGCTTTCGCCGCTCTGGGCGCGCCAAGCCTGGTCTATGTCCGGCCGATCAAGGCGGCCGAGATCCTGGCCGACACGCCGGTCGAGACCGTGCGCGGATTCAATCTCACCCCCGACCAGATACTTTACGCTGTCCACCGCGCCGATGGCTCCCGCCTGGCAGTGCTTGGCGACCGGGCGGCGGCCATCGCCGCCGCCTTGGCGCATGAGCTGGCGCCCGTTTCGGTGCACTGACCCAGCGGCGCATATACGTTTCGAGAGCGGCGCGGCGTCCGGCGGCGTCGGGGTCGGGCGGTCGCCGATAGGCCTTTCCGCGACCGGTCCGAGTGTTCGCGGGGCGGTCGGTCGCGCATGGGCGCTCGGCTTGAAGGATGTTCCTCAGCCGCGTTCGATGAGATAGGTCCATCCGGTCTGGGCGCTTCTGGCCCAGATCGCCGGCATTGCGCGGAGGACCCTGACGATGGACCCGATCGAAGCCCTTCAAGCGGCTCTAGGGCCATCGCAGGTGCTGACTGGCGAGGCCGCCGCTCAGGCCGCCGCCGGCCGATGGCAGCGGCTGGGCGCCCCGATCGCGGTCGTCCGGCCATCGACAACCGAGGAAGTGGCCTCGGTCGTTCGCATCGCCGCCGAAGCGGGCGTGCCAGTGACCGCCTGGGGCGGCAAGACCGGCCTGGTGGACGGCTGCAACGCCACCGGCGCCATCGCCCTTAGTCTGGAACGTATGCGCGCGGTCGAGCGGATCGACACCGGCGGCGCCGTGATGGTCGTCCAGGCCGGCTGTCCGCTGCAGGTCGCCACCGAGGCGGCGGAAGCCGCCGGCCTCTTTCTGCCGCTGGATCTGGGCGCGCGCGGGTCGGCGACGATCGGCGGCATGATCTCCACCAACGCCGGCGGCAACCGCGTCGTCCGCTATGGCATGACGCGCGATCAGGTGCTGGGTCTCGAAGCGGTGCTGGCCGACGGCCAGGTGATCTCGTCGATGAATCCCCTGATCAAGAACAACGCCGGCTACGATCTCAAACAGCTTTTCATCGGCACGGAGGGCACCCTCGGCATCGTCACCCGCGCCGTGCTGCGTCTGCGGCCGCATCCCACGACTCAGGCCGCGGCGATCCTGGCCGTTGAGAGCTTCGATCATCTCGCGCCTCTGTTGCGGCGGCTGGAGGGCGAACTCGCCGGCGGGCTCTCCGCCTTCGAGGTGATGTGGCCCGACTACTATCAGTTGGTCACCGCGCCGCCCGCCAAAGGCCGCAAGGTTCTGCCCGATGGCCACGCATTCTACGTCCTCATCGAGGCCCTCGGCGCAAATCCGCATGCGGATCAGGCGCGGCTGGAGACGGTGCTCGAAGCGCTGCTGGAGGACGAACTGATCAGCGACGCGGCGATCGCCAAATCGGGCGCCGAGCGTGATGAGATGTGGGCCTTGCGCGATGACGTCACCCAAACCTCCCGCGACGGACCGATCATCGCCTTTGACGTCGGCCTGCCGATCGACACCATGCAGGCCTATGTCGCCGAGGTCCGCGCGGCGCTGTCGGCGCGGACGCCCGCTTCGCGCCTGATCATCTTCGGTCACCTTGGCGACGGCAATCTGCATCTGATCGCCAGCTTGCATCGCAAGGAAGACCGCCACGCCATTGAGGAGACCGTTTACGCGCCGCTGCGCGCCATCGGCGGCACCGTGTCGGCCGAGCATGGCATTGGCTTACAGAAGAAGGCCTATCTCACCCATTCGCGCAGCACGGCCGAGATCAGCCTGATGCGCAGGGTCAAGGCGGCGCTCGATCCGAAGGGCATTCTCAATCCGGGCAAGATCGTCGATGGCTAAGGGGGAGATGGATGCTTTCGCCCCTCGCCCCCCGCGCGGAAAATGCTAAGCCGGGTCAATCAAAAATAGGCACCACCTAGCGAGGGCACGCACATGAACGGCGCGGAAAGTCTGGTGAAAACCTTGTTGGCCAGCGGGGTCGACACCTGTTTCTCCAATCCCGGCACCTCGGAAATGCATTTCGTCGCCGCGCTGGACCGCATCGCCGGCATGCACTGTGTGCTCGGCCTCTTCGAGGGCGTCGTCACCGGCGCAGCCGATGGTTATGCGCGGGTGACGGGCAAGCCGGCGGCCACATTGCTCCATTGCGGGCCGGGCCTCGCCAACGGGTTGGCCAATCTGCACAACGCCCGCCGCGCCTCGACGCCGGTGGTCAACATCGTCGGCGATCAGGCCACCTATCACCGACCGAACGACCCCCCGCTCACCGCGGACACCGAAAACTGGGCGCGGGGCGTGTCCGGCTGGGTGCGAACGGCGATGGATTCGCCCAGCGTGGGCGCCGCCGCCGCCGCCGCGGTCCAGGCCTCGCTGATCTCGCCTGGGCAGGTGGCGACCCTGATCCTGCCTTCGGACGCGTCTTGGGATGAGGGCGGCGTCGTCGCCTCGCCCCTGCCGCGCATCGCCGCCGGCAAGGTCTCGCCCGACCAGATCGACGCCGCGGCCGCCGTGCTGCGGCGCAAGGAACCTGGCGCCGTGCTGCTGATCGGCGGCGAGGGGCTGTCGGCCAGGGGGCTGGAACTGGCCCATCGCATCGAGAACGCCACGGGTTGCCGGGTGATGGCTGACACCCTGGTGGGCAAGGTCGCGCGAGGCCAGGGACGTCTGTCGCCCGAGCGCGTGCCTTATGTCGTCGATCTCGCGATTCAGACCATGGCCGGCACGCGGCAATTGATCCTCTGTGGCGCGAAGAAACCCGTCACTTTTTTCGCCTATCCCGGCAAGCCGCAAACCGCAATTCCGGCGGACGCCGCGATCTCGATCCTCGCGCGCAAGGAGCAGGATGTCATCGACGCTCTGGAGCGGCTGGTCGATGAGTTGGGCGCGCCACCGGTCGCCCCGGCCAATAACGGCCCGCTGCCCGATATGCCCCGTGGAGCCATCACGCCCGAGCGTTTCGGCGCCGTCGTTGCGAACCTGATCCCCGAAGGGGCGATCATCGTCGACGAATCCATCACCTATGGCTTCGGCCTGGCGCCGGCGGTGAAGACCGCCGCGCCGCACGACTGGTTGAGCGTGGTCGGCGGCGCCATCGGCGGCGGCATGCCCACGGCGGTGGGGGCCGCGGTGGGCGCGGCGGCGGGACCGGCCGGCCGCCGGGTGATCAATCTGCAGGCCGACGGCTCGGCCATGTATACCGTTCAGGCCCTGTGGACCCAGGCACGTGAGAAGCTCGACATCACCACGGTGATCATCTCCAACCGCAAGTATCAGATCCTGCTGGGCGAGCTTGCCAATGTCGGCGCCAATCCCGGCCGCACGGCGCTGGAGATGATGGACCTCGGCAACCCCGATCTCAATTGGCCGGGCCTGGCCCAGTCCATGGGCGTCGAGGCCGCGCGCACGGACACGGCCGAGGGTCTTGCCGACCTGATGGCCGGCTCGCTTCGCCGAAAAGGCCCGTTCCTGATCGAGATGGTGGTTTGACCTGACGGCCATCGCGCCGCCTCCGTCGGCGGTTGGCGGGGCTTTGCCGCGCCGCGTGAAACAGCAACGATTTCGATGGCTTGTCGGTCCGGTCGCGCGGCCGAACGACCCGTCAACAATAGAATACATCGTCAAACAAAAAACGATTGGAGCGGTGTCTCGGAGTCGCCGGATGCTGTGTATCTGAAGCGCTATGTGACCGCGATGCAGCGACGAATATTTCGTTCAATGAAGTCTTACGGCGAAAATTAATAATTTGGGCGACAGATTTACTTTTCATTAAGCCGAACACGAATTTCTTGGCGTCAGTTCCGGTACACACCGCTCGCGCATCGGGGATGGAGCGCGAGAGGTCCCGGTCAGCCTAGCCGCGGGAGTTGGCAATGATTTCGGTGAGATGGATGATCCTGGGCGCGCTTGCGTCGTTCGCGGCGGGGCTTGTCGTGCCACCGATCGACGCGGCGGCGGCTTCGGCCCTGAGTCCGATCGTCCATCATACGGCGGCGACGGCGGCGGCTCCAAAGGCCACGCGCTAGCGGCGCCCCTCGGCCTCTGACGGAGGGCGTCCTTGCGGCCACCCACGGGTGGCGGGCATGGCCGCATCCCTGGTCCTTCGATTTAGCCCCGGCAGCGCCTTGCCCCGCGACCCGACGTCGCTATGGTTCGCGCCAAGTCGCGCGCGGGCGCGTTGGGAGGATCAGCAAGATGCGGAAGAACGCGGCGCTCGCGAAATGGCGGGCTGGTGAGCAGACCATCGGCGCCTGGTTGTCGATGGCCAATGAACTCAGCGCCGAAATGCTGGCCAATGCGGGCTTCGACTGGGTCTGCGTCGACCTGCAACACGGTCTCCTCGACTATACCGACCTGCGCACCATGCTGCCGGCGATCTCGACGGGATCGGCGACCCCCATCGTGCGCCTTGCCGGCAATGATCCGGCGGCGATCATGAAGGCCCTGGATGTCGGGGCCATGGGGGTCATCGTGCCCCTGGTGAACAATCGCGCCGAGGCCGCGGCGGCCGTCGCCGCCTGCCGCTATCCGCCGCATGGCGTGCGATCCTTCGGGCCCATTCGCGCGGCGATGTACGGCGGCGCCGGCTATGTGCAGGAAGCCAACGACGAGATCGCCTGTATCGTCATGATCGAGACCGCAGAGGGCATCGCCAAGGTCGAGGAGATTGTCACCACTCCGGGCCTCAATGGCGTCTATATCGGCCCGTCCGACCTGGGCTACGCCCTCGGCCTGCCGCCCAAGGGCGATACGGACGAGCCGAAACATCTCGCCACGGTGGAGACGATCCTCAAGGCCTGCAAGGCGCACAAGGTGCCCGCGGGCATCCACGCCAGTTCGCGCGAGTGGGCGATCCGCCGTCTCTCCGCGGGGTTCGAGTTCGTCACCCTAGGTTCGGACGCCGGGTTCATGATGGCCGCCGCCGGCGCCGATCTCGCCGCCGCTCGCGCGTCGCTGAAATAGTCACCGTTCGGGAGGCGAAGGCATGCAGACCTACGATCTGATCGTCATCGGCGGTGGAATCGGCGGCTCGGCCCTCGCCGGTATCATGGCCCGCGCGGGCCACTCGGTGCTGGTGCTCGAGAAGAGCGAGGTGTTCGAAGACCATGTGCGCGGCGAATGGATCTCGCCCTGGGGTGTCGTCGAGACGCAGCGGCTGGGCCTCTATGATCTGCTGGTGGACGCGGGTGGACATCACCTCACCAGCCATGTCACCTATGACGAAACCCGAGCGCCAAGCGAGGCCGAGACTGCGATCCTGCCGCTCGGAATCTTCGCGCCGGGCATCGCCGGACCCCTATGCATCGGCCACCCCCACCACTGTCAGACCCTGTTCGATCATGCCGCCGCCTCGGGCGCGACCATGTTGCGAGGCGTCGATGTACTGAGCGTGGCCGCCGGCGATGCGCCCGGCGTGGCCTACACCCACAAAGGTGAGCGGCGCGAAGCTCGAGCCCGGTTGTTGGTGGGCGCCGACGGGCGAAATTCCTCGGTCCGTGAGTCCCTGGGGATCCCCCTGCACGTCGACCGGCCGCATCATATGTTCGGCGGCATGCTCGTCGGCGGCGTGACGGGCTGGGACGAGACGCGGCAGGCGATCGGCACCGAGGGGGATTTCGCGTTCCTCGCCTTTCCACAGGGCGGAGACAAGGTGCGCGTGTATGGCAGCTTCGCGCTCGACGAGCGCTCGCGCTTTTCCGGCCCTGGCGGCGGTCGGAAGTTCCTCGACGCCTTCGCGATGAATTGCAGCCCGGAAAATCGCCACCTTGTCGATGGCCGACCCGCTGGACCCCTGCTCAGCTACGTCAACGCCGACAGCTGGACCGATGTTCCGTTCGCGGACGGGGCCGTCCTGATCGGCGACGCGGCCGGGTGGAACGACCCCATTATCGGGCTTGGCCTCTCGATTACCTACCGTGACGTGCGAATCGTCACCGATCTTCTGCTAGGCGCGCAGACCTGGACCCCGGCCTTGTTCGTCCCCTACGCCGAGGAGCGCGCCGAGCGGATGCGGCGGCTGCGTTTTGTCGCCAAGATCAGCTCAAGCCTTGATGCGGAGTTCGGCGAGGGCCCTCGCGCCCGCCGCGCCGACTACTTCCGTCGCGCCGCCGCCGATCCCAGTCTCAGCGCGCACATGTTCGCGATCATGGGGGGCCCGGAGGTCGCGCCGCCGGAGACGTTCACCGAAACCTATCGAGAACGGGTTCTGGGGTCGGGGGCGTAATGTCGATGCGGCTCTTTGGATTCTGCAAGAACACCACATAGCCACGAAAGTCTGGATTCCGCGCGAGGGCCGCGGGGGGATTCCATTCCCCTCCCTGGATGAGTCCGATCCGAAACGGAGTCTTCAGCCGGTCAAGTCGGGCCAGATAGGCCGGATATCCCGGAATCGTGTGTCGTCCCTGGTAGGTCTGCAGTACGATTTCATCGACGACGCCGGCAATCGCGTCCAGCCCGGAGGGATCGGCGCCGCTGCTCCAGTCGAGGAGGCCGGTTACGCCCAACTTGCACCCCGCCGGCAGACGCGACTTCAAGTCTCTTAAGAAGTCGGCGTAGCGGTCGAGATGGTGAGTGCGGGCGTCGAAATCGATCTGCAGCCCCGTCACCTGGTTTCCAGCCGCGCGCCAGCGGCGCAGGTGCGACAGGACCTGAGCGTAGATTCGCGGCGTCCAATCCAGCGTCTCGACCCGGTAGACCAGCCAGACGTTTGCGTCGCGCACGGCCGGGGTCGCTCCGCCCTGGGCGATCAGGCGCGCGGGAGCAGCCGGGATCACCTCGCCGCCCAGGAGGTAAATCGTCTTCGCCTTGGCCAAAACGGGCTGCGGCTTCACCCCCGCCCAGAGCCAGAAGGCGTCATAGTCGCCGCCGTCGACCGTCCCGGCCGTCACACCGGTTGCGGCCAGAGACAGGGCCGCGGCCAAGGCCAGACGCGCGGGGATTCTCACCAATACAACGAGAGCTCTTTCGCCCAGGTCGATGTCGCATAGGCGGATTTGAGCTGGAGGAACCATGCCTTGCGCTGCGCGATCGGCACATCCTTGCCCCCGCAATCATTGTTGCCGGCGGGCGCATAGCACCGAACCGCGCGATAGAGCGCATAGGCCTTGTTCGCCGGCGGCGCCGCCGGATCGGCTATCACATCACGATAGATCTGCTGGCGAGAGAACGGCGCGCCTGGAAATTGACTGGGCGAGCCGCCGAGTTCGTCGGCGGGGCGCGCTGTGTCGAGCGAGTCATGGTCGAACCCGTTCAGACGCGTAAATTCGGCCAGGCACAGCCTTGCTGTGGAGTCGCGCGGCTCGGCGGCCAGTTGAGTCGCCACTTCGCGTAAAGCAGGGCAGGCATAGGCGTCGGCCCGGCCAGGCCATGCGAACACCTCCGGATCGACATCCGAATTTGTCGGGCCGGAGGGCGCGCCGGCGCCGGGGGGCGCGGCGGCGGGAACCATGGCGAGATCCGCTACGAAGGCGCGATAGGCGCCCCTCGTCACCTCCTTATAAAGAAGTGTGTGCAGCGCGGTCCGGCGCTCCTGCTGATCGACTTTCGGATCGCCGGCATGGCGCCTCAGCAGCTTGGGGCCCGCCTGATATCGCAACAGGATGTCGCGCACCGAAGCATCGGTGACCAGCGAGTCCGGCTCGAACACCCGTTCGGGCGTACCGGCGCGCTCGTCGTGCATCGCCAGGGCGAGTTCCAGCGCGCCGCGCTGGAAGGGCCGTTTCGCCGATGGGACCAGCTGGACGATAGCCTCGCGCGCCGAAACATCCTTCACGGCGTCGAGGGCCAAGGCGCGCAGGGCGAGGCGGCTGAAGGCCAGCGAATTCAGCGACCCCGCGGTCGGCTCCGCGGGGATCAAGCGCAGGACCTCGGCCGGGTTGGCCTCGACGAAAAAGGCGTGGGCGGCCAGCAGATAGGTGAAGAGCGCGGGCGCCGATGAAAACCGCGGCGCCTGACCATGAAGGTCCGCCGAGGTGATCGCCGCGTTCGCATCCTTGGCGTCACTGTGCCGCATCTTCTGCAGATCGATCACGGCCAGCAGGATCGGATCGGTGACCCCCTCCGGGTCGGGCTTGTCGAGGAACTTGGCGTCCACTTCCTGCGCCAGGTCGCCGTCGCTCAGGTTGCGCGCCTTGGGATCGGTTTGCGCGAATTGCCACGCATATTCCGCCATCAACCGGTCTCGAGCGCCGCCAAGCCAGTAGACCCGTCGCAAGAGACCCCGCGCCGAAGCCGCATACCGCCCCGCGGGTGCGTCGCGCAGATAGGCCCGCAGCTGGGCTTCGGCGTCGGCGAGCACCTTGGCGTCGACCTTGTCCGGCTGCAATTCGCCATACTGGCCGAAGGCGCCAACCTGGGCCCGGTTCACCTCGACCCGGGCGAGCATGTACCGTGCGGTCTCGCGAAGCCAAGGTGACTTGTCGGCGCGGAGACCGGCGAAGCGCTGATGCGCCGTATCGAAATCCCCGTCATAGAACGCCGCGGCGCCGGCGAGGTACGCGGCGAACGCCTTGCCACGTTCGGACTTGATCGATTTGGTCGCCTCCGCGATCGTCGGCGAATAAATGGCGGTCCCATCGCAAACAGGTTTCAGGTCTTGCCGCGCCTTGGAGAGCGCATCCGCCTCGTCCGCCGGCGGACCGGGTGTGGCGCCAAGGGCCTCGCCAAACCCCGATGCGCCGCTGGCGTTGCTCAAACATCGAGATCCCTCGCCCGAGGCGAACTCGGATGACGCCGGCGTCAGCGTGTCGGGTGTCGCGTCGGCCGCCGCGGCGGCCTCGGCGGGCTTGCCGTAGACCACCCCGAGGTAGTCGAGCCAACCGAACGGGGCGGCCGTGCCGCCACCGAGGTTTGCCGGCGAGAGCTTGTCCAGGCGCTTGTCGCCCATCAGCAACATGAGATTGACGCGCGTGTCGTTGCCGGGACCTAGGATCGCGGTGCTGTCGCAACCGGTGAAGCTGGTGTGGTTAAGCTTCCACGCGGGATCGCAGGTGAAATCGCCGCTGGCCCGAGCCGGCGGGGCGGCGAGCACGAACCCGCAAAGGACGAGAAGGGGAATCAGGGTTCGAAACATGGCGGAATCCGGCGACGCGGGGCGGAACAGGATTGCGGCAGAATCGGCCAACGCGCGAGGCCTGATTTCGCTCCCACACTCGCGCGCCGCCAAACTTTCCCTGGACCCGGCCGCCCCGGTCGGTGAAGGTTGGACAAAACGACATTCCCTAGGAGGAGACCCCAGGCCATGAGCGCGCCCCAGCCCGCCACCGTCAATTCCGTGCTTGGCCCACTAAGGGGCGACCAGCTCGGTTTCACCTTGATGCACGAGCATGTGATGGTCGCGGCCAGTGGCCTCTATGACGCCTATCCGGACCTGCTGGGCCAGGATCGCGAGGCTCGCGCCATCGCCTGCCTGAAAACGGCCAAGGCCAACGGCGTCGACACCATGCTCGACGCCACCACCTTCGATCTCGGCCGCAACGCGACGCTGCTGGCGGCGGTCGCGAAGGGCTCGGGCGTCAATATCATCAACGTCACCGGTTGGTGGTTGGATGTGCCGCGGTTCCTGAACGGTGTCGGTCCCAGTCAGATGGCCCGCGAATTCATTCGCGATATCCGCGAGGGGTTCCGCGGCACGGACATCAAGGCCGGCATGCTGAAGTGCGCCGCCGATCTCGAAGGCGTGACCCCGCCCCTGGAAACCATGGCCCGCGCCGTCGCCCGCGCCCATGTCGAGACCGGCGCGCCGATCATGGTTCACTCGTTCCCGACTGGCCACGTCGCCCGGCGCCAGATCGCCATCTTCAAGGAGGAAGGCGTCGACCTGACCCGCGTTAAGATCGACCACTGCAACGACACCACCGACACCGAATATCTGGAATGGATTCTCGACCAGGGCTGTTACCTGGGGCTCGACCGCTATCCGGGCCGAAACGTCAGCCCACACATGCGCACCGTCACCTTGAAACGGCTGATGGACGCCGGCTGGACCCATCGCCTGTGCCCGTCACATGATTGCATCTGCCTGCACATCCACAATGAACGGCCGGACGGCACGATCCCGGAGCAACATGACTTCCATCGCCACAACCCCGACCAATACCTTTACATGCAGCGCCACGTGATCCCGCAGCTGCGGGGGATGGGCGCCACCGACGCCGACATCAAGACGCTGTTCGTCGACAATCCCCGCCGCTTCCTCACCGGCGAAGCCTGACCCCACGGAGCCCCTGACATGATCGTCGAAATGCGCACCTACACCCTGCATCCGGGCAAGGTGGGCCCGTACCTGAAACTCTACGAGGCCGAGGGGCTGGAGACGCAGAAGCGCATCCTCGGTCACCTCGTCGGCTACTATTCCACCGAGATCGGAGATGTGAACCAAATCGTCCACCTCTGGGCCTACGATAGCTTCGAGGAGCGCTTGAAACGCCGGGCCGCTCTCTTCGCCGACCCGACCTGGCTCGCCTACGTCCCCAAGATTGTCGGGTTTCTGATCAAGCAAGAGTCCAAGATTCTCACCCCCGCACCGTTCATGAAGTTGGGGTGAGGCGGCTTGGGCGTCCTCCCATCGGTGTGCTACCCCTGATCGAGAGACCGAGAGAGGAGGCCTTCCATGTCGCGACCCAATAGCCAGGACCGCGAACTGCGCGAGCGCGCCGAGGCTGTCATCCCCGGCGGCATGTACGGACATCAGTCGACGCGTTTGTTGCCCGACGACTACCCGCAGTTCTTCTCCCGCGCCAAGGGCGCGCGGCTGTGGGACGCGGACGGCAATGAGCTGCTGGATTTCATGTGCGCCTATGGCCCCAATCTGCTGGGCTACGCCGACGACGCCATCGACAACGCCTACGTCGACCGCATGCGTCAGGGCGACACGATGACCGGCCCCACCGGCCTGATCGTCGAACTGGCGGAGGCCTTCACCGCCATGGTCACCCACGCTGACTGGGCGATCTTCTGCAAGAACGGCGGCGACGCCACCCTGATCGCCCTGATGACGGCCCGCGCCCACACGCGGCGCAAGACCGTGGTTCTGGCGAAGGGCGCCTACCATGGCGCCGCCCCTTGGTGCGCCACGCGTCCTTTCGGCGTGACTACGGAGGATAAGGCGAACCAGGTGTTCTGCGACTATAACGATGTCGCCAGCCTGGAAGCAGCCGTGGCCGCCGCCGGAGACGATCTGGCGGCCATTTTCGCCGCGCCGATGAAACATGACGCCTTTGTCGACCAGGCCGCGCCAAATCCGGCCTATGCCCGCCGCGCCCGCGAACTCTGCGACGCGACGGGGGCTCTCTTGGTTGTCGACGATGTCCGCGCCGGCCTGCGCATCGCCCGCGATTGCAGCTGGTCGGAGCTGGGGGTCCAGCCCGACCTGTCGAGCTGGGGCAAGTGCTTCGCCAACGGACACCCGATTTCGGCGCTCCTGGGATCCAACAAGGCCAAGCGCGCGGCGTCGCAGATCTTCACAACAGGCTCGTTCTGGTACCAGGCGGCGCCCATGGCCGCGGCTCTGGCGACCCTCAAGCGGGTGCGCGAGACCCCTTACCTTGAGCACATCCAGGGCTTGGGCGAGCGCCTGCGCGACGGTCTTGCCGAACGCGCCTCGGCCGCCGGCATCGGCTTTCGCCAAACCGGTCCCGTCACCATGCCGCTTTTCCAGTTCGACGAGGACCCAGATTTGCGCAGGGGCTTCTTCTGGTCATCCCAGATGCTGAGCCGAGGCGTTTATGTGCATCCCTGGCACAACATGTTCCTTTGCGCGGCCATGACCGTTGCGGATATTGACCAGGCGCTGAACGCGGCGGAAGCTTCGTTCAAGGCGCTCAAAGGATCGCTTGGATCGCTAGAGCCCGTGGAAAAGATGAGCTTTTTGCTCGCTTGAGGACCGACGCGAAGACGCGCCGCGACTGGCGAAGGGGGTGACCATGCTATCCAATAGTCGACGCGGTCTGCTGACCGCGAGCGCCGCGATCACGCCGGTGCTCGCCACGTTTCGACGGAGATGAAATCAATCGCCGGTTCTGGACTTTTTGCGACGCCGACAGCGTCGGAGGCGCACCACCAATCGTGCTCCGGCATCGTGATCGGCGCGCCGTCGTGACCGCTCAAACCGTCGGCGGGGACGCCCCCATTGAAGATCCCGGCGATCATCTGCGCTTAATGGTGATCGGCGGCGGGCTGTTGCTGTTCATAAACTTCGCCGCACCGATGAACGGCATCATCGCCATCCCGATCGCCTTCTTTCTCAAGAATCGCCTGCATCTGGCGGCGCATCAGTTGGCGATCTTCAATCTATGGGTGGGGATTCCTCTCTTCGCATCGTTCTTGTTCGGCCTATTGCGCGACCGCTGGAGCCCCTTCGGCGCCGGCGATCGGGGCCACATCATCGTGTTCGGACTCGCCACCATGGCGGTCTATGCCGCCGTAGCCTTCATGAACCCCACCTACGGCATACTGCTCGCCAGCCTGCTCGTCGCCACGAGCGCTTTCCAGATTGTCGCCAGCGCATCAAGCGGCCTCCTGACGGTGATTGGCCAACGGGAGGCCGTGGCCGGAGGGATGAGCGCGGTGTTCGGGGTCGCGAACGCGGTGCCCGCGCTCGTCGCTTTCCTGATCGGGGGTTATCTGAGCGGCCTGCTCGAGGGGCGTTCGGCTGGCGCCGCCGCCCAGATCCTCTTCCTCGTCGCCAGCGGCCTCATGGCCGCCATTGCGATATTTGGCGCGATTGGGCCGCGCGCGCTATTTCAGCGCGGCGCCGCGCAGGCGCACAGCCTGACTCTCTGGGCGGACATCGGCCGACTCATGCGCCATTGGCCGGTGTGGCCCGTCATGATGATCCAGGCTTTGTGGCAGTTCGCGCCCGCCATGGGCATCGTGCTCCAGTACCACATCACCAACACCCTGCACGCCACCGACGCCCAGTGGGGCGAGTGGAACGCCATCTTCTATGGCGTCTTCACCCCGGTCTACCTGCTCTATGGCGTCCTGTGCCGCCGCTTCCGGCTCAATGGGCTGTTGTGGTTCGGTTTCGTAATCGCGGTGGGTCAAATGGCGCCCCTGCTCTTCGTGCACAGCGCGGTCGGCGCGCTCTGGGCGGCCGCGGCGATGGGGCTGCTGGGCGCGCTCGGTCAGGCGGCCCTGGTAGATCTGGCGATCCGGTCGGCGCCCCGGGGGCTCCAGGGCACGATGATCATGATGTTCACGGCCATCTATTGGGGCTCGCAGAGATTTGGCGATCTCTTCGGCACCGAAATCTACGACCACCACGGTGGATTCATTCCGGCGGTCTGGTGGACGATCGGCGTCTACGCCCTCATCCTGCCGCTGCTGCTCCTCGTGCCTCGCCGCCTGACCGCGACGCGCGACGGCGAGGCGGTGCCGGTCTGACGACTCAGACCCCGACCTCGGCCTTCAGTCCAGGAAATACCTGACCGACCTTGCGCAGCAGGTAGTCGCCATAGCGGCCGGCGAAGAGGTTCGGGTCGACGCCGTCCCAGCGCCCGCGACGGCGATCCTCCGTACTCACCGGCGGGAGGGCCGGTGTCATCACCGCGTCGAAGTCGGGGTCGTAGAATAAGGGGAACGACAGCCGTTCCTGGTGTGTGCGGTTGATCACACGGTGCGGGGCGGAAACGAACCGCCCACCGCTGAGCCGCTCAAGCATGTCGCCAATATTGCAGACCAGTGTCCCGGGTATCGGCGGCGCATCGATCCAGCCGATATCGGTCTTCACCTGCAGTCCCCCGGCGTCGTCCTGCGCCAGCAACGTCAGCAGTCCATAGTCGGTATGTTCACCTACGCCCCAGCCGCCGGGCGTCGCCGGGGGATAGCGGAAGATGCGGAACAAGACGGTCGGGCGCGCGAGATAGGCGTGGGCGAAGGCGTCGCTCGGCAGGCCAAGCGCGAGGGATACGCCCTCCATCACCGCCCTCGCCGCGCGCGCCGTCTGAGCCATATAGGCTTCCACCGCGCCGCGTAGCTCAGCCGGACGCTCCGGCCAGAGATTGGCGCCGTGCATTGGCCAGGCAGCCCGCACCCGAGCGTCCTGGGCCTCCAGCTCCTCGCCGAAATAGACGCCTTCCTTCTGGTCCGGCGCTCCCGACGTCAGCTCTCCGCCCAGTGGGAACCAACCTCGCCAAGCCGCTCCACCCCGCGACATGTCGATCCGGGATTTCTCGGATTCGGGCAGGGCAAAGAAGGTCCGCGCGGCCGCGTCGAGAGCCTGAATCGTGTCGGCGGCCAGACCATGGCCGGCCACATAGAAGAAACCATCGCGCCGCGCCGCCTCGCCAATGGCCGTGGCGGCCGCCGAGCGCGCCCGCGCGTCCGATCCGAATAGCGGCGCGATGTCGATCACCGCCAGAGGGGAGGGGTTGGTCATGTGGGCATCATCTCAGAGTCTGCGGCGGATGTCCCCGCCCCCACGGGCGTCACCACCCTTGACCCAGCTGTTTCGAGGCGGCCGTGAGCACGCCGGCGAGATGCTGCGCAACGTCCAACTGACCGCGACGGTCGCCGATCATGTCCTGGCGTATTTCCAACTCCAGATAGTCCAGGCCGCGTGCTTGGGCGTGATGGGGGACGGTGAAGTCGGTCGCGCAGAGGGCATAGGGTTCATTCTCGCCGACATCCCGACCCCAACGGGCCGACAGGATGGCCAGAACCGTGCTGGAAAACGCCGAGTCGCCGCCATGCAGCACGCCATATTTCCATGGGCGCCGATGGCCGCCGAAGACCGGCGTGAAACTGTGCACCGAAACGACGATCGTGCGCCGCGCCCCGCTCGCGCGCCGGTCGATCTCCTCAGCGATGCGGCTGTGATACGGCCGATAGATTTCGCGCGCGCGCCGCGCGCGATGCTCCGCCGACAGGCCGGAATTGCCTGGTACATCCGTGCCATCCGACCGTACCGCAATCGAACTTTCGTCGTCCAACGCCCGGTTACAGTCGATGACCAGCCGCGAGTACCGCTGGTGAATGAAGGTGGCGTCCAGCCGCCGCGCCAGATCCCGCCCCACCCCGTCCACGCCGATGTCGCAGGCGATGTGACGCCCCAGGTCCGCGGCGCTTAAGCCCAGGTCGCCCAGCGCGACCGGGATCCTTCGCCCGGCGTGATCGCCCAGCAGCAGAAGCGGTGAAATTCCGGAAGGGTTTTCCACGGCTACCGGCGCGGGGTCGCCCTCGATAAGCAGTCGGCTGGACCTAGCCGCCAAATCATTTGCACTGTCTGTCAATGCCGATCCTCTCGATCCGCCATGTCACCCGCTACAGCTACCGCAAGCCGGTGCGGTTTGGCGAACATCGGATGATGTTTCGTCCCCTCGAGAGTTTTGACCAGCGACTCCTCGCCACCAACCTGAAAATCTCGCCCCGCCCCAGCCTGCTGCGCTACGGCCACGATGTCTTCGGCAATTGCATCGGCGTGGCGCGGTTCGATGCTCCCGCACCGGAGCTAACGTTCGACAGCCGCGCGCGGCTTGAGCACTCGCCGCTGCCAGCCTTCGCCGGACTTGACGGCGAAGTGGCGTCGTATGGAGAGAGATATCCGTTCGACTACAGCGAGGACGACCTGCCCGACCTGTTGCGTTCGATGGCGCGCCAACACCCTGACCCCGAGGGCCAGGTGGACCGCTGGGCGCAAGCCTTCCTTCGGCCGGCCGGCTGCACCCGCCTGCAGACCCTGCTCGCCGACATCACCCAGGCGATCTACAGCGACTTCCGCTATGAAACTCGCATCCACGGACCGGCGCAAACTGCGGCCCAGACCCTCGCCACGCGCACCGGAACCTGTCGCGATTTTGCCTTGCTGATGATGGAGGCGGTGCGCGCCCTGGGCTTCGCCGCGCAGTTCGTGTCCGGCTACCTCTATAGCCCTCCGCTTAACCCGCACGTCCGGACACGCCTTGGCGGCGGTCACACCCACGCCTGGGTGCGGGTCTATCTCCCGGTCTATGGATGGGTCGAGTTCGACCCCACCAACGGCATTGTCGGCAACACCGATCTGGTGCGTGTCGCCATTGCGCGCGATCCGCGCCAGGCCCTGCCGCTATGGGGCTCATGGAGCGGCGATCCTGGCGACTTCCTGGGCATGGAGGTCGACGTCGACGTGGTCTCCGAACACGACGCGCCGCGCGGCTCGACGCTGAATCTCGGCATGGATCAGGATCTGGCGCCCGGTATTGAACTGCGCGTGGCTTAGCGCGCGATATTATTTTGCACGATGGGTCGGAAACCGGGAACAGCGTCCCCTCCGGCGAGCTACAATAGTAACGACGTGCGAAACATGCGCCCGCTTTCCGGGTTCCACGCTGATTGGCGCGGGTCGATAGCCGTCTGTTTCAATTTCGACCAAGCCAGGAGACGACCATGCGCATCCGCAATGGCTTCCGTATCGCCCACGACTGCCCGGCCCCCGTGCCGATGCTGTTCACGCTCAGCGTGCACCCCTCGCGTCGCGACGATCTGGAGACGCCCGATTGGC
>Ga0209698_10002906_pt1 | contig 19126 bp, 9 predicted proteins | sample LitLauG_LLR_2012_FD_187203 | JGI IMG/M metagenome (GOLD analysis project Ga0209698, IMG submission 187203) | Freshwater sediment microbial communities from Pennsylvania, USA - Little Laurel Run_MetaG_LLR_2012 (SPAdes) (version 2) | ecosystem: Environmental > Aquatic > Freshwater > Creek >...
GAGCGGGCCTCGAGGCAGCGGTCAGAAGAGCCAGTCTAAATTGGGTGAGCTTCCACTGGTCTAAATTAGAATAGTTTCTACCAGTCCAATTTAGACTAGTTTCGGTGGCCTAATTGGGACTAGTTTTTCCACGGCTCGACAGGCCCTTGAGCCAACGCTGGGCAGTGGCGGCTTCGGGGAGGTCGGCGTGGCGCTTTAGGAAGTCGCGGAGCGTCTCGGCCGCGTCGTCGTAGCGACCCACAGCGGTGAGTGACTGCGCCACGAGAAGCTCGATTTGAGGGGCCTTTCCATTGGACTCGGTCAGGGCGAGCTGCGACGATTTCAGCGCCTGGTCGTATTGCCGGCGATAGTAATAGGCTTTGCCCAGCGCCCAATGGGTTTCCCATCCGCCGGTGTCCAACTGCAATGATTTCTCCAGAGGGATGATGGCCTCCTCGTATTTCCCCTGATCGGTCAAAGCCATTCCCAGCGCCGAGCAAATGCGAGCGCTGTTGGGATCCATCTGCGCGGCTTTCTCGAGGACGCTCTGCGCTTGCTGCCAATTGCGCTGACTGAGGTAAAGCACGCCTTGAACGAAGAGGACGTCCGGGTGGCCAGGGGCGAGCTTCATGGCTTCGGCTACGTGTTTTTCAGCCTCCGAGAGTTTGTTGGCGCTTAAGGCTTCCAAGCCTTTGTCGAGAGCTTCTTTGGCTTTGGGAGCGAGGAGCGGTTTGCCGGGGACGCCAGCGCTTTCGTTGGACGATGGTATTCGCTGGAGGTAAATGTCAACTTCGGCTTTCACGCCGACGGGTACCGATACATCCTTTTGCGCGGGCCTATATCCGTTTGCCTCTACAACCACCGTATAGTCACCCAATGAGTGCAGAATGAAGAACGCCCTGCCGTGCGATGCCTCTTTCTGATCGGTCGGCGTTCCTTCCTTGAAGATTTTTACGCTTGCGGGGGTGGAGATGGCCTCTCCAGAACCGTCGTGCACGGTTACGGAAATTTCGGCCTTGTCCCCGCGGAGCAAAGTGCCTTCACTTCCGCTGTCCTGGGAAAAGAGCGGACGAGAGGACAACAGGAGACAAGAAAACAGGAGGAGCGAGAATCGCGCGACTCGCAAGGGTTTCGGGCGCATTGCAGGGCACCTAAAAGCGGTAAAGAACTGGACAAAGAGTAGTACCGCGCGCCGAGAGCGTCAAGGAATAACGCCGCCATTATGGCTGCAGCGGAGGCGGAGCCCCGGACATTTTTTCAAGGAGGTCGTCCTCGGTCTTCTTGTGGAGTTCGCGCACTTTGGCGAATTCCTGGTTGGCGGCGGAGGTGTTGCCCATCGCTTGGTACAGGCGGCCCAGGCGGAAGTGCGTGTCGGGCTGACCGGGATCAAGCTTCACGGCGACCTGGAACTCCGCGAGGGCCTCCTGGTAGCGCTTCTGCTCGGCGTAGATAGCGCCCAGGTCGGCATGAGCAATGCGGATGCTGGTATTCAGTTGCACGGCTTTCTTGAGCAGGATGGCGGCTTTGTCCACATTGTCCTTCTTCATTTGGGTGTCGCCGAGATAGGCCAGGGCTTGGGCGTGGTCCGGATGAGCCGATAACTCGGTCTCAAATGCCGGGACGGCTTCGTCATACTGACGCAACTTCCAGTACAGGTAGCCGAGGGCGAAATTGGCGTTGGGCTCGCTCGGAGCGATTTTTGTGGCGGCCTGAAACTCACTGATGGCCTCCGTCGTTCTGCCAAGGCCATCGAGCGCTTCGCCCATGAGCATGTGGGCGGCGGCGGAATCGGGCTCTTTCTGCAGAATCCACTGGAACTGTTCCAGGGCGCAGGAGTGTTTCCTGGCCCACAGACAGCTCTGCGCCAAAAGATGGCGCAGCTCGGCATTTTCGGAATCGGACCTTGCGGATAATTCGAATGAGTCCGCGGCGGCGGCGTACTGCTTTGCGCCGTAGTAGCTCATGCCCAGCAGTAGCCGCGCCTGGGCGCTGCCTGGTTGCTGCTGAGTAGCAGTCTTGAGCGGGGGGATGGCAGCGGCAAAGTTGCCTTGTTTGAATTCAGCGAGGCCAAGGTTGAGTTGGATGCTGGGGAGTCTGGGGTTGAGGGCGAGGGCCTTCTTGTAAGCTGTAGCGGCTTCCGGATATTTTTGCTGCTTGGCAAGGACTACGCCGAGGCTGGCGAACCCCGCGGCGTCCCCAGGGTTCTGGTTGGTGATGGAACGCCAAGCGGTGGCGGCGGCATCGAGATTTCCCTGTTGCTCCAGGGCAAGTGCTTGCGCCGGCGTGGGCGATTGAGCGGTTCCAGAGGAAGGGAAGAGGAGCGCAATCAGAAGCAGGCTGAGCAGGCAATCGCAGAGCTTCGGACGTCCGAACTTGGTAGCACTCATCCGCTCTTCCATCCTGGCACAACGAGAGGCTCCAACAAGAAGGATAATGGAAAGCCAGCACGATTAGTAAGGGAAGAGCGCAGAAAAACAAAAGCCCCGTGCGCACGGTGTTTTGTGCGCACGGGGGCAGATCTAACGACCGGGGTGTCGGGGTTAGAAGTAAATCTTGCCGCCCAGCTGCAAGATTCTTGGGTCAAAGGCTGACGTGAAGCGGCCAAAGCGGCTGTCGCCGAGGCCGGTATCCACACCGTTGAACTGAGTGTGGTTCCACGTGTTGAAAGATTCAAAGCGCATCTCGAAGCGGCTGCCGCGAGACTCGCTCAAGGTAAAGCTCTTGAAGAGCGAGATGTTCCAGTTGTCGCGGCCAGGCCCGCGCAGAGCGTTGTGGCCCAATGTGCCATAAGCGCCCACCGTGGGAGCAGTAAAGGCCGTGGGATCGAAGTATTGAATGCCCTGATTCACTCCCGCGACCTGCGTTTGCGGATAGGAGACTGTGCCGGTCAAATTCGGCCGGTTGTTGCCGCCAACGCCATTGCCTTGTTGTCCGCCGGTGAGATTGACGTTAAGCGGAAGGCCGGACTCCATCGTGACGATGCCCGACACTTGCCAGCCACCGACAACAGACTTTACCAGTTTGCTGTCATTGTGGCGGAATAGCGGGATGTCGTAGATGAAGTCAACCACAGCAATGTGCGTGCGGTCATATCCGCTCGGTCCATTGTCATACACCCAACCAGCGTAGGGGTTCGACACGGTGCCGAGGTCGCCGCCGCCGTTTCCGGCAGTGGTCGGGTCGACGGCACGCGAAAGCGTGTAGAAGGCCCGCAGGTTAAGGTCGTGACTGAGCTGAGAGTTCAGATCGACTTGCAGACCGTTGTAGTGCGTATTGGCCTCGTTCTCGGACAGGTTGATGTTGGTGAAGCCCGAGTAAGGCAGGCCGGGTATGGTCTGGTATTTGGCGCCGCCGATAAGGGCAGGGAGTTGAGCTATTGGCGGCAAGTTGATGTTGCGAACGTCGTTCTGATGGCGACCCTGGTTGCCGACGTAGCTCACGGACAGCACGGTCTTGGTTGACAGAGAATGTTGCACGCCAAGGCTGTACTGGTAGCTAACGGGCAGCTTGTAATTGTCCACCGCCAAGCCGGTGATGCTGGCAGCGTTAATCGGCCGAGACGCGGCTGCACCAGTTGCAAGAGAGAGGCTTGGGTTCGTCATCTCGACGTTATTGAGACTGACTTGCAAACTGAACGGAATGTTCGGTCCGGCGTTGTACATGTCGTTGCCCTGAATGCGCTCGTACATGATGCCAAAGCCGCCGCGGAGAACGGTCTTGCCGCCGCCGGTCAGGTCATAGGCAAAGCCAAGACGTGGACCGAAGGCTGCCCAGTGATTGTTGACCAGGCCCTTAGGAACGCCGTTCTGACCGGGAATGCCTATTCCGTTCAGGTAGAGTGGCTGCGTGATGAGCGCGTTCGGGCTCGTCCCCAAGCCGGGGCTGGCCCCACCTGGGCAACCAGTTGCCACAGTGTCCGTTGGTCCGCAAATGCTGTTGTTGCTGTTGAAAGTGGCGGCATTAGCTGCGCTATAGAGAGAGGGGTAGAAGTTCCCCATGCGGTTGTTGGCTTCGTAGGTGTGCGGCACGCCGTCCCAACGCACGCCGAGGTTCAAGGTCAGGCGCTTGTTTACGCGCCAGTTGTCTTGAACGTAGGCGGCATAGGAAACGTTGTTCCACTTGCCGCTGTCCTGTACGGCCAGTTCCTGATACGAGCTAGGCAATCCGAGCAAGAAACTGGCGAAACTGTTTCCGCAAGCGGTGTTGGCAGGGCAGGCGGCAGAGCCTTGAGTGAGAACGTTGTTGTAGCTAAAGCCACCCTGGGTTTGACCGAAGAGGTCCTGGACTTTCTTGTAGATCGCCCAGCTTGCTCCGAACTTAAGCTGATGGGCTCCCTTGGTCAGAGAGATGTCGTCGCGGATCTGGTAGTCATCCGCCTTGTTGTGCCACGGCCAGCTGGAGATTTCGAAGTTCGCGCCGACGCCGCCGCTCAGGTCAATATTGGGGATGCGGCCGAGGTTGTTCGGTCCAGTGAAAAGTCTGGAGTTGGTTCCGACGTATCCGGTAGGGAGGGCCAAGCTCTTCAAGCCGGTGGCCGCATAAGGTACGATATTGATTACGTTTCCGTTGTAATTGAAAGCCACCTCGTTGAGCAAGGTCGGGCTAATCGCATAGGTTGTGTGGATAACGCCGCTGCGCGACGGATTGCCGAAGGTATCGCCGACAGTTGGAAGGTTATCGCCGCTCCATTGGCTAATGGCGAAATTCTGCGTCACCTGTTCAGCAATGTAATGTCCGAAGACGGAGAACTTGGAGGTGAAGTTGTGATCGATGCGAACGACTTCTTCCCGAAGATCCGTAGGAGCGTTGGCGCCGCCGACGAAATTGCCGATTCCGTTGGCAATGTTGGTGGTCGGTGCCGGGAAGATGCCGGCGGCGAGCAGAGCCGCAGCATTCGGGTTGATCATGCAAGCCGGAATAATGTTGCCGGGAAATTGCATGCCTGACTGAATAGTTGCCGGGCTAGGATTGAGGCCACCGGGGCAATTTGCAAACAGAACGCTCGGCGCGACTTGGGGATTCGCCCCCGTAAAAGTCGGAACGAATATCGGGTTCGGTTTGGTTGCAGTAAGAAGGCCCGCGAGGTTACCGCCATACGTAGCGACATCTGGAACCGTTTGATTGGTTCCGCCGCCCGTAATGAGCTTGCGCCATTCCATGTTGTAGAAGAAGAAAGTCTTCTTCTTGTCCGGATTGTAAAGCTTTCCGAATGTAACGGGGCCGCCGACATTGAACCCATATACATTCAGCCGCAGCTCCTGGATCTTGGCTGGAGCCGGTTGGAAGAAGCCGCGAGCATCGAAGGCGTCGTTGCGGTTGAATTCCCACGCGGAAGCGTGCAGCGTGCTGCTTCCGGACTTCAGAACCATGGTCATGGTGCCGGCGGAAGACAGGCCGTAGTCAGCGCTGTAGTTGGAAGTGAGCTGACGGAACTCAGCAATAGCGTCCGTTGAGGGGGCAATGCTCATGCCGCCAGCGCCGCCGCGGTCATCATCTTCGCCACCGTCAAGCAGGTAGATATTGTGGTTTTGCCGCATGCCGTTAAATTCCACGCCGGCGTCGCCACCGACTGGAGTGTTGACATAATTGTTGATCTGGCTAGAGGCTCCGGGCGCCAGGGCAGCAAGCTGGTAGATACTGCGGCCGTTTACGGCAATCTGGCTCATCTGCTGTTCATCAATGACGCTGCTGACTTCACCGGTATCGGCTTGGATGCGGACGGCATTGGCTTCGACGGTCACCGTTTCGGTGGCCGCGCCCAATACCAATTGGAAGTCCACGCGGGTGCGGTCGCCGACTTGAAGGACCAAGCCCTTTTGCTCGGCAACCTTGAAGCCCGAGGCTTCCGCCTTGATGTTGTAGTGGCCAACCGGCAGGTCGACCGCTACATACTGGCCCGCGTCGTTGGTGGCTAACGCATCCGTATGATTGGTTTCTGTGTGGGTAACTGAAATTTTCACATTGGCAATTACGGAGCCCGATGGGTCCGTAACCGTCCCAACGATGGTGGCGTTCTGCGCGGAGGCGCGGAACGGCAAACCAGCGAGAAGAACAAGAAGAAACAACAGATAGCGAAGATTAGACAACTTTAGAACAGCCATAGGCCTCCTGACACACTTCGACGACTCAACATGCATGTTTCACCCCTTGTGCTGACCGAGAAGATTTTCAACCCAACTTACCCCGAAGAACCCCTGAACCCGACCGTTAACGTTAACGGTTAAGATGCTTTTAGTATTTTATTCGATGCTTGTCAAGCAATTTTTTGCTGTAAGCCTGTCCCCTCATTTGGGGCATCTCGAGCTGGCGGTGGCAGGTTCTTGGCAAATCGGAGAAAATGGGCCCTATCGGCACCCCCGAGAGGCATGCGGACGCAAGTCGAAGAGAAAAAATGGATAGCTCGAAACTGTGACGCGCATTCGGGCGGATGTTATACTCCAGCCCTTACTTCAACCGGGCCACATGACCTCACCTCATCTAAGACAGCGGAAACAGCGGAGACAGAGGCGTGTCGAGGGGATCCTGGCTGCAGCTCAAATCCTGGTTGCCCTGTTGCTGCTTTGCTTCGCCAGCAGCGCACCAGGTCAACAAACGCCCGATCAGAAGAAAAAGCAAGTTCCAGCCGGGATGGGGATGGCCACGGGGCCCGCCCATGCCGCGGTCAAGGATTCGCATTCCCGGCCCATTACCGCTGGGGGATTCGTTGACGATGCGCCAGTGGTGTTCGCCGATATCACGAAACAGGCCGGTCTCGACAAGTTTTTGAATCGCTCTGGGACTCCGGAAAAGAAGACGATCCTCGAGACCATGGGTTCGGGCGTGGCTTTGCTGGACTATGACAACGATGGCTGGCTGGACATTTATTTATTGAACGGCTCCACGGTGGCGGCGATGAAAGGGAAGGAAGCTCCGCCGCGAGCCATGCTGTTGCACAACAACCACGACGGGACTTTTACCGATGTGACGGAAAAAGCGGGTGTCGCGAACGAACGGTGGGGATTCGGGGTGGCGGTTGGCGATTATGACAACGACGGCTGGCCGGACATCTACGTTGCCAACTACGGCAAGAACCGGCTGTATCACAACAACCACGACGGAACGTTTACCGATGTGGCGGAAAAGGCGGGTGTCGCTTTGGGTGGATGGTCCACTGGTCCGACCTGGGGTGACTACGATCACGACGGGCTGCTCGATTTGTTTGTGCCGGGTTATGTGAAATTCGATCTGGACCATCCTCCGATCGCGGGCGAAGGAAAGATTCCCGCTAATTTTTGCCAATTTCGGGGGATTGCGGTCATGTGCGGGCCGCGCGGACTACCGGGGGAGGCGGACCATCTCTTCCACAACAATGGCAACGGCACTTTCACAGATGTCAGCGTGAAGGCCGGAGTATCGAATCCGAGCGGGTATTATGGTCTGGCTTCGGTCTTCTTGGACGTGGACGATGACGGCTGGGTCGATTTGGTGGTGGCCAATGATTCGGTGCCGAACTATCTCTATCGCAACCGGCACAACGGGACGTTTGAAGATGTGAGTTACACCTCGGGATTTGCGCTCAGCGAGGATGGGCGCGAGCAGGCGTCCATGGGAATCGCTGTGGGTGACTACAACCGGGACGGGAAAGTCGATCTTTTTACGACAACTTTTTCCGATGATTACAAGACGCTGTACCGCAATGATGGCGGGGGCAGTTTTTCGGATGTCACGTACCGTGCGGGGCTGGCCGTCGCGACGATACCTTTTCTTTCGTGGGGAACAGGTTTTCTGGATTTTGACAATGACGGCTTACTGGACATTTTCATCGTCAGCGGCCACGTCTACCCGGAAGTCGACAAGCAAGATTGGGGTTCCACGTGGGCGGAACGGCCGCAGCTCTTTCGGAATCTTGACGGCTCCAAATTTCAGGAGGTGCCGCCGGCCACCGGCAGCGGCTTGGCCGATGTCATTACCGGCCGTGGGGCAGCATTCGGAGATCTTTTCAATGACGGACGCATCGACGTGGTCATCAATAATATAGACGCAGCGCCAGCGCTGCTGCGCAATGTGGTCAAGAACGGCAATCACTGGCTCACTTTGAAATTAATTGGCGGTCCCAAGAGCCCGCGTGATGCTATTGGGGCGAAAGTTTTTCTCACGGCGGGCGGAGTTCGGCAGCGGGCGGACGTCATTAGTGGCGCATCTTACGGTTCCAGTTCCGACAAACGCGTGCACTTCGGGCTCGGCGCAGCGACCACTGTGGACGCCATCGAGATTCATTGGCCAAGCGGGAAGAAGCAAACTGTGGCCGTAACTACTGTGGACCGCATTCTTATCGTGGAGGAAGGGAAAGCTCCTTCGGAGAAAAATTCTTGGTAAGGGCAGAGTTGCAGCTGCCGATGTGGGAATGAATGGGGAGGATGAAGAGCAAGTTATGAGGGGAAAAACTGCATTACTCGCGGGCACATTCTTGTGCGCCGTTATTTGCTCGACGGCCTCGGCGCAACAATCGCCGGCGGAGTTGGCGTACAAAAATGCAAAGCTCCCCGTGGAGCAGCGAGTCGATGATTTGATTTCGCGCATGACCCTCGAAGAGAAAGTCTCGCAACTCGGGCACACGGCTCAGGCTGTTCCGCGGCTCGGCATCCCCGAATACAACTGGTGGAATGAGGGCCTGCATGGAGTTGCGCGAGCCGGGAATGCGACGGTATTCCCGCAGGCGATTGGGTTGGCAGCTACCTTTGATGAGCCACTTATGCACCAGGTGGCCGAGGTCATTAGCACGGAATTCCGGGCGAAGTATTACGCGACTGTGCATCCGGATGGATCCGCGGACTGGTACCGCGGTTTGTCCGTGTGGTCGCCGAATATCAATATCTTCCGTGATCCGCGCTGGGGACGCGGCCAGGAAACGTATGGAGAGGATCCCTACCTGACTGCGCGAATGGGTGTGGCCTTCGTTACCGGTATACAAGGAAGCGATCCGAACTATCTAAAAACGGTTTCGACGCCGAAACACTTCGCGGTGCACAGCGGTCCGGAATCCACGCGGCACACAGTGGATATTCAACCGTCCAGGCACGACTTGGAGGACACCTATCTGCCGGCGTTTCGAGCCACTGTGATCGAGGGCAAAGCGCAATCCGTGATGTGCGCGTATAACTCGGTGAATGGCCAGCCGGCCTGCGCGAACACCGCGCTGCTTGAGGAGCATCTGCGGCACGATTGGGGGTTTCAAGGATACGTGGTTTCGGATTGCGGCGCCGTGACGGACATTTTTGGCGGTCATCGCTTCTCGCCAACACCGGAGGAAGGTGTTGCCGCCGCATTCAAAGGTGGGATGGATCTCATCTGCGGGGATTATCGGAACGCCATGAGCACGGAACGCGCGGCGATTCTAGGCGCGGTTCAGAAGGGGCTCCTCTCGGAAGCTGATCTTGACCGTTCGCTGCGCCGTCTTTTCAAGGCGCGGTTCAAACTCGGCATGTTCGATCCACCTTCCATGGTGCCGTACTCTGCTGTGAGTGCCGGAGAGAACGACACGGAAGCTCATCGACAACTCGCTCTGCGTACCGCGCGTGAAGCCATTGTGCTTCTGAAGAACAAAGACAATTTCCTTCCGCTAAAGAAAGCGCCCGAAACGATTGCGGTTATTGGTCCTGATTCCGACAATCTCGACGCGTTGGAGGGCAACTACAACGGCACACCTTCAAGGCCTGTGACGATACTTGCCGGCATGCGGAGTCGTTTTCCGCAGTCTAAGGTCGTCTACGTACAAGGCACCGGTTTGACCGGCCCAGTCACCGCTGCGGTTCCCAGTAGCGCGCTTTGCCCGGACACTTCATGCTCGGCTCACGGATTGAGCGCACAATACTTCTCGAACATGACATTGGAGGGCGAGCCGATTCTGAATCGCATCGATGGATCGGTCGATTTTGAATGGGGCGACACCGTTATTTCTCCCCAGTTGCTCAAGAACTACTCCGTCCGTTGGTCCGGCGTACTCGTGGCTCCCGAAACCGGTGACTACTTGATCGGATTTACCGGCCAAGATGGGTATCGACTCTGGTTCGACGGCGGTTTGATTGTCGAAGACTGGAAAATCCACCACCCTGCCTCCACGCAAACGAAAAAAATACATCTCGAAAAGGACCGGCAGTACACAATCAAGATTGAATACTTCCAGAATATCCGCAGCTCGGAAGCGCGTTTGATTTGGAGTTTGCCCGACCAAGGAAGCCAACCTGCACTTGAAGCGGCTAGAAGTTCTGAGCTCGTGGTCGTGGTCATGGGCCTCTCTCCAAGAATTGAGGGGGAGGAGATGGAAGTCAACGCCGAAGGATTTGCCGGTGGTGATCGGACGCGCATCGATCTGCCTGCGCCACAGGAACAACTCCTGGAGCGCGTCCATGCGCTTGGGAGGCCGACCGTTCTGGTGCTGATGAATGGCAGCGCATTGTCGGTGAATTGGGCGGATGAAAATTTGTCCGCGATTGTGGAGGCCTGGTACCCGGGGGAAGAAGGCGGAACGGCGGTTGCCGAGGTACTCGCGGGAGATTACAGCCCAGCGGGCCGGTTGCCGATCACGTTTTACAAGTCCATCGACCAATTGCCTGCTTTCGAAGACTACTCGATGGGCAAGCGGACGTATCGCTACTTCGATGGGGAGCCGCTCTATCCTTTTGGATACGGCTTGAGCTACACCACGTTTGCTTACGGCAAGCCGCGCGTGGATAAAGCAAAGGTTTCCGCTGCGGGAGAGGTAACGGTCTCGGTAGATGTGACGAACAGCGGCATGATGGCTGGGGATGAAGTTGTCCAGCTGTATCTCACCCACTCTGGCGTCGGTGGTGCGCCGCTCCGCGCCATGAAGGGTTTTCAGCGCGTGCATCTCGATCGCGGCCAGAAGAAGACCGTATCATTCCAGCTTCGCGAGCGTGACTTGAGCATCGTTGATGAGGCTGGGAAGCACCGCATTTTGCCCGGCAAGGTGGAAGTGTGGGTCGGCGGAGGCCAGCCGGTTGGGCGAGCGGGACTTCCCAAAGCTGCCGGCGTGCGCAGTGAGTTCACGATCGTCAACCCAGCCACGCTCCCGGACTAGTCATCAACTCATTTGATCTGAGATTGCCTTGTGGGCAACGGCTTGTTCTAATACCCGTCTGTTTTGAGAGCAAGTGCGACCGGAGATTGCATGGAATTCATTCATGATGATTTCCTCTTGGCGTCGAAGACGGCACGCCGTCTGTACCATGGCTACGCCGCAGGCGAACCGATCCTGGACTACCATTCGCATCTTTCGCCGGGAGATATTGCTGCCGACAGGCGGTTCAAGGATTTATTCGAAATCTGGCTTGAAGGCGACCACTATAAGTGGCGCGCCATGCGGGCCAATGGAATTTCCGAGCGCTTCTGTACAGGTGATGCGTCTCCTATTGAAAAGTTCTTGGCTTGGGCCCGGACTGTTCCGTTTGCGCTGCGAAATCCGCTCTATCACTGGACGCATCTGGAGTTGAAACGGTATTTCGACATCGGCGAACTGTTGGACGAGGCTAGCGCCAAGGGAGTTTGGGAGCGGGCAAATGCTTTGCTTCAAACTGCTGATTTGACAGCGCGCGGAATTCTCAAGAAGTTTCAGGTTCGCGTGATTTGCACTACTGATGATCCTTGCGATGACCTGAAGCATCATCAGGCGATCGCTGCATCGGAGAAGAGCTTCCGCGTGCTACCGGCGTTTCGCCCCGACAGGGCATTCGCCGTTGGAACTCCGGAAGAATTCATCGAATGGCTCGGACAATTGGAAGCAGCAAGCAATATTGATATCTCATCGCTAGGTGATTTTCTCAGTGCGTTAAAGCAGCGGCACGATTACTTTCACTCGCATGGAGGAAGGCTTTCCGACCACGGATTGAAATATTGCTGCGATGCTCCCTGCACGGAGCGACAAGCGGCTACCGTCTTTGCCAAAGCGCGCGGCGGCGTCCCCGCAAGCAAAGAGGAGGCCGAGCAATTTGCGTCTTATCTCTTATTGTTCTTCGGCCGGCTGGATGCCGAAAAAGGATGGACCAAGCAATTACACCTGGGTGCGCTGCGCAACATCAACACACGGCGGTCGCGCGAACTTGGAGCGGACAAAGGGTTTGACGGGATCGGGGACTGGAATCAAGCGGGAGCGCTGTGTTCCTTTCTTGACAAACTCGACCAGGAGCATGCCCTTCCGAAAACCATCATCTACAATGTCAATCCCGTAGACAACTACGCGTTTGCCACCGCGATTGGCAGTTTTCAAGAAGGACCCGTGGCAGGGAAGATTCAGTTCGGCAGCGGGTGGTGGTTTCTCGATCAAAAGGAGGGCATCGAATGGCAGCTCAACGCCCTCTCAAACACCGGTTTGCTATCTCGATTTGTCGGCATGTTAACGGACTCGCGGTCGTTCATGTCCTTCCCGCGGCACGAATACTTTCGGCGAGTTTTCTGCAACTTGCTCGGGCGAGAGGTCGAGAATGGGGAACTGCCCAACGACGAGAAACTCCTCGGCACGATGGTGCAAAATGTGTGCTACAGAAATGCCGAGCAATATCTCGGGCTGGTTTAGGAGCGGGTGCCACCTGAAATGATCCGCAATTCTTTTCGACCTTTCCTGTCCATTTTGTTGCTGTTCGCTTGTCTGCTCGTAGGTCCTCTTCTTCGTGCTCAAGCAATCGGCGAAGGGCGCTACGTGGACTTCGCGCATCACGCCGGTGATTTCAGCATCGTGTCGCGAAACGTTGCCGCAATCCTCTATGTTGATTCCACTGACTTCCCAGGCGTCGCCCGGGCCGTTGGCGATTTGCAAGCGGACATTGCACGGGTTACGAGTCGCTCCGCGGTGGTTGCGCACGACCCAAAGAGTCTTGGATCCGATGCGATCATCGTCGGCACGATTGGAAAGAGCACCCTCATCGATCAGATGATCCACGATCGCAAAATCGATGTGAAGCCCATCGCCGAAAAATGGGAATCGTTTCTCATTCAAGTCGTGCCGAATCCGCTGCCAGGTGTGGCCAGTGCGCTGGTCATCGCGGGAAGCGATAAGCGAGGAACAATCTTCGGCGTCTATGATCTGTCCGATCAGATTGGAGTCTCGCCATGGTATTGGTGGGCCGATGTTCCCATCCAGCATCGTGAAGAACTCTTCGTGAAACCGATTACGTTTGTGCAGGGGCCGCCCGCCGTCAAGTACCGGGGAATTTTCCTGAACGATGAAGCGCCATCGCTTACCGGATGGGTGCAAGAAAAATACGGGAACTACAATCACGAGTTCTACATTAAAGTTTTTGAACTTCTGCTGCGATTGAAGGCCAACTATCTCTGGCCGGCCATGTGGAACAACGCGTTCAATGAGGACGATCCGCTGAATCCCCAGCTCGCCGACGAATACGGCATCGTGATGGGCACGTCACATCACGAACCGATGCTGCGCGCACAGCAGGAATGGAAGCGGCATGGAAAAGGTCCGTGGGACTATTCGGCGAACGCGGATTTTCTGAAGGGATTCTGGAGTGAAGGCGTCGAGCGCAACAAAAACTACGAGAGCATCATCACGCTCGCCATGCGCGGGGACGGCGACATGCCCATGACCGAGGGCGCCAATATCGCCTTGCTCGAAAAAATCGTGGCGGATCAGCGCAAAATCATCGCGGAACGTGTGAATCCCGATTTATCGAAAGTGCCGCAGGATTGGGCTCTCTACAAGGAAGTGCAGGAATACTACGAGAAAGGCATGCGTGTTCCTGACGACGTGACGCTGCTCTGGTGCGACGACAACTGGGGAAATATCCGAAGACTCCCGACCGTGGAGGAGCGCAAGCGCAGTGGTGGCGCGGGGATTTACTACCACTTCGATTATGTTGGCGATCCGCGTTCCTACAAATGGTTGAACACCAATCCGATTGCCAAAGTCTGGGAGCAGATGAACCTGGCTTATCACTATGGCGCCGATCGCATCTGGATCGTCAACGTAGGCGATTTGAAGCCGATGGAATTTCCCATCGATTTTTTTCTGAACCTGGCATGGAAGCCGGAAAACTGGCCAAAGGAAAGAATCTCTGAATTCACGAGGTTGTGGGCGGAGCGGCAATTCGGGCCAGAGTTCGCACCAGAAATTGCGGGCATACTTTCGAAGTACACGAAATACAACGGCAGGCGTAAGCCTGAATTACTGGAGCCCGATACCTTTAGCTTGGTGAACTACCACGAGGCGGAGACCGTGCTCGCTGATTTTCAGGCCGCAGTTGCGAAAGCAGAAGAAATTTACGGCAAGTTACCGGAGAATCAGCGCGACGCTTTCTTCGAGCTAGTTTTGTATCCCACGAAAGCGTCCGCAATCGTGACGGAGCTGTACATTACTGCCGGGAAAAATCAACTTTACGCGAGCCAGGGCCGTGCGAGCACGAATGAGGTAGCTGCTCAAGCCCGCGCCTTGTTTCAAGCCGACGCCGATCTCTCCGCTGCATACAACCACACGCTGGCGCACGGCAAGTGGAACCATATGATGGATCAAACGCACATCGGCTACACCTACTGGCAGCAGCCGCCTGTGAATGCCATGCCGAAGGTCGCCGAGATTGCAATCCCTGCTGCGGCCCAACTTGGTGTGGCCGTGGAAGGTTCTGCGCTAGCTTGGCCCGGCTCGGCTGGGGAACCAACTCTTCCCCCGTTTGACGTTTTCGACCAGCAACGCCGCTACATCGATGTATTCAATCGAGGCCGAGAGCCTTTTGTCTTTACTGCAACTCCGAGTGTTCCCTGGATCGTGGTGAGCGAATCGCAAGGAAAGATTGAAAAAGAAAAGCGCGTGTCGGTTAGCGTGGATTGGAGCAAAGTTCCTAGGGATATCGCGAAAGGCTCCGTGAAAATTACGGACGGCAACGCGCGCGAGGTGGTTGTGAATGTGGACGCGTTTTACCCGCAGGGGCTCAGGCGAGATTCAGTGGACGGATTTGTGGAAGGCGATGGGTACGTTTCGATGGAAGCCGTGCACTACAGCAAGAAAATCGACGGACCCTCAGCGCGGTGGGAAAAGATTGACGACCTCGGGCGGACGCTTTCGTCCATGTCGGTGTTCCCGGTAACGGCGGAGAGCCTTGCGCCACCCCAAAATTCTCCGCACGTCGAATACAAACTTTATCTTTTCGATCCCGGTGCCGTCGAAGTGGAGGCGATCCTCGCGCCCACGTTGAATTTCGTACCGGGCCGCGGCCTGCGATATGCCATCTCCTTCGATGACGAAGCACCTCAGGTCATCGATGCTCTCGCGAAGCGCACGGTAGATGACTGGGCAACGTCCGTGAAAGACGGCGTTCGCAAAGCGAAATCAACTCACGCCCTGTCAGGAACGGGATATCACACTTTGAAATTCTGGATGGTTGACCCAGGTGTGGTTCTGCAGAAACTCGTCGTCAATCTCGGTGGCGTGAAGCCCAGTTATCTTGGTCCGACAGAGAGCTATCACCACGGCGGCTCTGAATTCCTTCAGCATTAGTGAACGAGGCGTTCAGAAGAACTGCATGGTGTGCGCGTCCGGATGGCTGCTGGCTTTCGCGATGAGGCCAACGGTTGTAGAGTAAGCGGGCAAGTTTCATGAGCTGGGCGGTCGTGGGCTGGGTGCCAATTCATCCTCTTCCACGATCTCACTCTTCGCGCAACCAAGGATCCAGACCGACGATGAAAATCACCGACGCCAAAGTGATTGTCTGCAGCCCGGGACGCAACTTCGTAACGCTAAAAATTACAACCGAAGATGGCATCTACGGCCTCGGCGACGCCACCGTAAACGGCCGTGAACTCGCGGTCGCTAGCTATCTCTCGGACCACGTCATTCCGCTTCTGATCGGGCGCGATGCACGTCGCATCGAGGACATTTGGCAGTACCTCTACAAAGGCGCGTACTGGCGGCGCGGCCCGGTAACGATGTGCGCGATCGCTGCGGTAGATACCGCGCTCTGGGACATTAAGGGCAAGTCTTTGCATGTGCCGGTCTACCAGTTGTTGGGAGGCGCTTCGCGCGAGGGTGTTCTCGTCTACGGTCACGCCAGCGGCTCAGACATCGAACAAACCGTTCAGGCCGTTGCTGACTACCAAAAACAAGGATACAAGGCGATTCGCGCGCAAAGCGGCATTCCCGGTCTGCAAAGCACCTACGGTGTTGGCCGCGGCAAAATGTACTACGAGCCAGCCCAAAAAGACGCGCCACCTGAAGAGGCCTGGAGCACCGACCTCTACCTGAATTTCGTCCCGAAATTATTCGCTCGGCTGCGCAAGGAATTTGGCGAAGACCTTCCGCTGCTCCACGATGCGCATCACCGGCTAACGCCGATTGAAGCTGCACGCCTGGGAAAGAGCCTCGAACCGTATCACCTCTTCTGGCTTGAAGATCCCGTGCCGGCCGAATTGCAAGAGAGTTTGCGCCTCATCCGCCAGCACACCACTACGCCCATAGCGATCGGCGAGGTTTTCAACTCGATTTACGATTGCCAGCAGCTCATCCAGGAGCAGCTCATCGACTTCATTCGAACCGCCGTGGTGCATGCGGGAGGAATTTCACACTTAAGGAAAATCGCCAGCCTGGCCGAACTCTATCACGTCCGAACCGGGTGCCATGGCGCCACGGATATGAGTCCGGTATGCATGGCGGCCGCGCTGCATTTCGATTTGAGCGTGCACAATTTCGGCATTCAGGAATACATGCACCACGTCCCGGAAACTGATCGAGTGTTCCCGCATTCTTATAGTTTCTCGGATGGGATGATGCATCCCGGCGAAGCCCCGGGCCTCGGCGTGGATATTGATGAGACTCTTGCTGCCAAATACCCTTACGCCCGGGCGTATCTCCCAGTCAATCGCAAGCTCGACGGCACGATGCACAGCTGGTAGAGGAAATCGCGCCAGTGGAAAAACTTCAAAACGCTCCTTCCCGCCCCGGCTATTTCCGCTGGGTCATCTGCGGCCTTCTGTTGCTTGGCACGACGAAGAACTACATGGACCGCTGGGTCCTTTCCGCTCTGAAGACCACGCTGCAACATAACCTCGGCTGGAGCGAGATCAACTACAGCAACCTGGTAGCTGCCTTTCAGTTGGCCTACGCTCTCGGCATGCTGGCTGCGGGCAGATTAATCGACCGCTACGGTACGCGTTTGGGTTACGCCCTGGTCATGGTTGTTTGGAGCCTTGCTTCCATGGCCCATGCCGCGGCAAGTTCATTCTTTGGTTTCCTGATAGCTCGAGTGGCACTCGGCCTTGGGGAATCAGGAGTGTTTCCAGCGAGCATCAAGGTCGTTGCGGAATGGTTTCCACCGAAGGAGCGCGCGCTGGCTACCGGGATTCTAAATGCCGGAACGAATATGGGGGTGATCTTCGCGGGCCTATCCGTTCCCTGGATTACGGTTCATTTCGGATGGCGTTGGGCTTTTGCGATCATCGGCTCGCTCGGTTTCGCCTGGCTGGCATTGTGGCTCTTGCTGTATCAGAAGCCAGAGGACCACCCCCGCTGTTCGCAGGCGGAACTCAAGCACATTCTCGGCGATAAGCAGGAGTCTAGCGAGAAAATTGCTTGGTTGAGACTCTTGCCCCATCGGCAGACCTGGGCATTTGCATGTGGGAGATTCCTGATCGACCCGGTTTGGTGGTTCTATCTTTTTTGGGTGCCGGATTTTCTGGAACGCCAGCACGGGGTGCACCTGGCGCAACTTGGCCTTCCGATCGTGGTGATCTATCTCATTTCCGATATTGGCAGTGTAGCCGGAGGGTGGTTTTCGTCCGTTTTGATTCAGCGGGGAAGTTCGGTAAACGCAGGTCGCAAGTTTGCCATGCTCGCGTGCGCGGTTGCCATCGTTCCCATTGTGTTTGCTTACCGTGTTTCTGGACTGTGGCCCGCAGTTCTGCTGATTGGACTTGCAGCTGCCGGCCATCAGGGGTTCTCCGCAAATCTTTACACTTTGACTTCGGATTTGTTCCCGAAGCGGGCAGTGGCCTCCGTCGTGGGGATCGGCGGAATGGCGGGTGCCATCGGCGGCATGCTCATCGCCAAAGTCGTGGGCTATGTTTTGCAATGGACGGGCAGCTACATGATTCCGTTTCTCTTTGCCGGTTCCGCGTATTTGCTGGCCCTTGCCGTGATCCATCTACTGGCTCCCAGGATGGAGCCGGTTGCGATCTCGTGAGAAGCTCAATTATTCTCTGGCTTTCATTTTGAACGGGCCGCTGAGGTGAGCGCATGGGTTTGACGATCAAGCCGAAGAAAGAATGTCGATGGGATCTGGTCAGCTTGGGCGAAGTCATGGTGCGGCTCGACCCGGGTGACCGGCGCATCGCCACGGCGCGATCCTTCGAAGTGTGCGAAGGCGGCGGAGAATACAACGTAGCCCGCGGACTGAAGCGTTGTTTCGGCCTGGACACCGCGATTGTCACGGCGTTCACTGACGATCCGGTGGGAAAGTTGATTCAGGACCTTGTTTATCAGGGTGGCGTGGATCAATCGCTGGTGCGCTGGGTGGAGCACGATGGCGTCGGCCGAGCGGCGCGCAATGGTCTCAATTTTACAGAGCGTGGTTTCGGAGTGCGTGCAGCATTGGGAAGTTACGATCGCGGGCATACTGCAGCGTCGCAGTTAAAACCGGGCGACATCGATTGGGATCTGATCTTTGGCAAGCTTGGCGCACGCTGGTTTCATACTGGTGGCATCTTCTGCGCTCTTTCTGCGACGACGCCTGAGGTTACGCTGGAAGCCATGCAGGCCGCGCGGCGTAACGGCACTATCGTCTCGTACGACCTCAACTACCGCGCGTCGCTATGGAAGTCCCATGGCGGCAAGCAACAGGCGCAGGAGATTAACCGCCGCATCGCACCCTTTGTGGACGTCATGCTGGGCAATGAGGAAGATTTTTCGGCCGCTCTCGGTTACGAGGTCCCCGGAATGGATGAGCACCTCTCCACGTTTGAAGTGGAAGGCTTCAACAAGATGATCGCGAAAGTGGTGAAGGACTATCCTTTCCAGGTGGTTGCCACCACGCTCCGAAAAGCCAAGACCGCCACGCGTAATGATTGGGGCGCGATCTGCTATTGCGACGGCAAGCTGTATCAGGCCAAGAATCGCGAGAATCTTGAAATTTTTGACCGCGTTGGCGGAGGCGATTCC
>Ga0209698_10002908_pt1 | contig 19115 bp, 16 predicted proteins | sample LitLauG_LLR_2012_FD_187203 | JGI IMG/M metagenome (GOLD analysis project Ga0209698, IMG submission 187203) | Freshwater sediment microbial communities from Pennsylvania, USA - Little Laurel Run_MetaG_LLR_2012 (SPAdes) (version 2) | ecosystem: Environmental > Aquatic > Freshwater > Creek >...
ATGCAATAGAACGTGTCGGCGACATTGGTGACCCAATCGCGCAAAGCCTCGTTCATGGCGTCTTTCAAAGTGCGCGCGCCCGATTGCACCGGCACAACCTCGGCGCCCAGCATCTTCATGCGAAACACATTGGGCTTCTGCCGCTCGACATCGACGGCGCCCATGTAGACGATGCATTTGAGGCCGAAGCGCGCGCAGGCGGTCGCCGTCGCCACGCCGTGCTGGCCCGCGCCGGTCTCGGCGATGATGCGCTCCTTGCCCATGCGGCGGGCGAGCAGGATTTGCCCCATCACATTGTTGATTTTGTGCGCGCCGGTATGGTTGAGTTCGTCGCGCTTGAAGTAGATTTTCGCGCCGCCCAGATGCTGCGTCATCCGCTCGGCGAAATAGAGCGGGCTTGGGCGGCCGACGTAATGCGTCGCAAAGTGCTGAAGCTCCCGATGGAATTCGGGGTCGGCCCTGGCCTCCCCGTAAGCCTTCTCCAGCGACAGGATCAGCGGCATTAGCGTCTCGGCGACGAAGCGGCCGCCGAAAATGCCGAAATGGCCGCGCTCGTCAGGGCCGTTGCGATAGGAGTTCGGTTTGTCGATCTTGGTCATGCGCTGCCCTTAAACCCGCGTGGCGTCGCTCGCAATCACTCGGCGTCCGCCACCGCGAACGCCGCCTGCGCCGCGTCGATAAAGGCGCGGATTTTGGCGGGGTCCTTGACGCCGGGCGCGCTCTCCACGCCGGAAGATACGTCCACCGAACGCGCGAGGCTCAAACGGATAGCCTCGCCAACGTTGCCGGCGTCGAGCCCACCCGACAGCATCCAAGGTTTGCGCGGCGAAAACCCGCGCGCGAGGCGCCAGTCGAAAGCGATTCCATTGCCGCCGGGCAGGATCGCCCCCTTGGGCGGCTTGGCGTCGATCAGCAGCGCATCGGCGGCCTTGTAAGTGTCGGCGGCCAATAAATCGGCGGCCTCGGAAACGCCGAGCGCCTTGATCGCCGAGACCCCGAACTTGCGCTGAATCTCCTCGACTCGCTCCGGCGTTTCGCGCCCGTGCAGTTGCAAATACTCCGGCGCCAGCGCGCGGACAATCGCCTCCAAAGCGGCGTCGTCGGCGTCCACGGTGAGCGCGACGACCTCGGCGCGCTGTTGCGCTCGGGCGGCGAGCGACTTTGCGATCTCCAGCGAGACATGGCGCGGGCTTTTTTCGAAGAACACGAGGCCGACCATGTCGGCCCCTGCCTTCAGCGCCGCTTCCATCGTCTCAGGCGTGGAGAGGCCGCAGATTTTGACGCTCGTAGACATGAGGCGGATTTCGCGCGCGCGGCGGCGCTTGTCAAAGTCAGTCGTCCGCCCACGGCGAATGACGCCAGAACGGCGCGGCAAGAAAATAGGCCGCCACCACGAGGAAACCGAGTTTCACCCACAGGCTCGCGTCAAAATTCTGCGCAATCGCCGCCGCCGAGACGATGAAGAACGCCAACGACGCGACGATGTTGGGCACACGCAATTGCTTGACGCGCATCGGATGCACGAACACGATGGGCGCGAACATCCCCGCCGTCGCCGCCACGATCAACGCGGCGCTGACCCACGCCGGCGGCCGCAGTACGAACAGATAGATCGCCAGCACGTTGAAGATGGCGGGAAAACCCCGGAACCAATAATCCTTCGTCTTCATCCGCGTATCCGCGAAATAAAGCCCCGAGGCGAACACTACCAGCACGCTGAGCCAGAACGACCATGTGACCGGCATCAGGTCGCTGCGCCACAGCGCCACCATCGGGACCAGCACGTAGGTGAGAAAGTCAATGACGAGATCGAGCACGCCGCCGTCGATGGCGCTGGCCGTCTCCGTCACATTGGCGACGCGCGCCAGCGTGCCGTCGACGCCATCAATCAACAGCGCGAGGCCGAGCCAGGCGAAGCAGGCCGGGAAGTTGCGGTCGATCGCCGCATAGAGCGCCAGCAGCGCCACCGCGCTGCCCGACGCGGTAAACAGATGCACGGAAAATCCCGCCGCCCGCTTTACGCGCGGGGTTTCGATAGCCATCGCCGCCTCTCCCCCCGCTGCGGCGGAGCGTCATCTGGACGCCTAAAAGCATGTGTGGGAAACCGGAGCAATGGCCGAGGCTCCCTTCATCCCCGCCGAACCCTTCGACGTGATCGTCGTGGGTGCCGGACTCGCGGGCCTCGCCGCGACAGTGGGCTTCGCCCGCGCCGGTCTGCGGACGGCAAGCGTCGGGCGGCTGGAGCGCGGCGGGCCGGGGCGCACGGTTGCGCTGCTCGGCCGCAGCCTCGATTTCCTCGAAGGTTTGGGCCTGCGCGCGGAGGTCGAGGAGCAGGCGGCGCCGCTTACCGGGATGCGCATCGTCGACGACAGCGGCTCGATCTTCGCCCCGCGCCCGGTGACGTTTCGCGCCCGCGAGATCGGGCGCGAGACCTTCGGCTGGAACATCGAAAACGCTCGCCTCGCGCCGATCTTCGAGGCGGCGCTCTCCGGCGTCGCCCGGTTCGAATCGGAAGTCGTCGGTTTCGATTTCGGCGCCGACGCCGCGACGCTGACGCTGGCTAACGGCGCGCGCGTCTCGGCAAAACTCGTAGTCGGCGCGGACGGGCGCAACTCGCCCTCGCGCAAGGCGTCGGGGATCGACGCCACCTCGCGCGGCTTCGGCCAGAGCGCGCTGACGCTGATCCTACGCCACACGCGCGATCATGACGACGTCTCCACCGAGTTCCATACCCGTCAGGGTCCGTTCACGCTGGTCCCGCTCCCCCCCGCGCAAGGCGCGCCCTATCGCTCCAGCCTGGTCTGGTTGATGCGCGACGCCAGCTACGCGCGCATCGGCGCGCTCGACGACGCCGCATTGCTGGGGGAAATCCACCGCCGCGCCCACGGCTTCCTCGGCGACATGGAGATCGAGGGCGCGCGCGGCGCGTTCCCCATGACGGTGCAACGCGTCTCGCGGCTGATCGGGCGTCGGCTCGCTTTGATCGGCGACGCCGCCCACGCTTTCCCGCCCATCGGCGCGCAGGGGCTGAACCTCGGGATGCGCGACGCCGAGACCATCGTGGCGCAAGCGACCCGCGCCGCCGATCCCGGCGCCGAAACGACGCTGACCGCCTACGCCGCCGCGCGCCGGCCCGACATCATGACCCGCACGCTCGGCGTCGGGTTGCTCAATATCTCGCTGCTGGCGGGCGTCTTGCCGATCGACGCCGCGCGCGGTTTGGGCCTCGCCGCGCTCGGCGCCTTCCGGCCGCTACGGCGGCTGGCGATGCGTGAGGGTCTCAATCCGTTTCTGGCGCGCTAGTCTTCTTTGACAGCTTGCGCAGCGCCGCGATGGCGCGGAAGTGTTCGCGCGCAGGCTGGGCGGGAAGGCCGAACCAGCGTTGTCCGGCCGGCACGTCGTTCATCACGCCTGAGGCCGCGCCGACCTGCGCGCCGGCGCCGATGCGCAGATGCCCGGCGATCCCGGCCTGCCCGCCGAGCGCGACGAAATCCTCGATCACGCAGGAGCCGGATATCCCGGCCTGAGAAACAATCACGCAATGGCGCCCCACGACGACATTGTGGCCGATCTGCACGAGGTTATCGATCTTGGTTCCCTCGCCGATGATGGTGTCGCGATTGGCGCCGCGATCAATAGTTGAACCGGCGCCGATCTCAACGCCGTCCTGAATGACGACGCGCCCGATCTGCGGCACCTTCAGATGCCCGCGCGGCCCCATCGCAAACCCAAACCCGTCCTGCCCGATATGCACGCCCGGATGGATGATGACGCGGTCGCCGATCAGCGCGCAGTGTATCGTCGCGCCGGGGCCGACGGCGCCGTCGCGCCCGATGCGCACCCTCGGCCCAATGACGGCGTTGGCGCCGATCACCGTGCCCGCGCCGATCTCCGCCTCCGGCCCGATCACGGCGCCGGGATCGACGATCACGTTCGCCTCCAGCCGGGCGCTGGGATGCACATGCGCCGCCGCCGAGACGCCGCGCTCATCGAAGCCGGACTCCGGCCGCGCGGCGGAAGGAAACAGCCGCGCCATCGCCTGCGCCATTGCTCGGTAGGGTTGTGCGGTGATCAACGCGACGCAGCTTGCGGGCGTATCAGCCCTATAGCGAGGCTGGACAAAGGCGGCGACCGCGCGTGAAATCTTGAGTTGCGGCAGATAACGGGGATTGTCGAGGAACGTCAGGTCGCCGGGACCGGCGGCGTCGAGCGCGGCGACGTCGCGCACGCGGGTCTCGGCGGCCGCCTCACCCGCGATTTTCGCGCCGGTCCATTCCGCGATCTCCCGTAGCGTGGGCGAGGCGACGGCGGGGAAAAATTCGATTTTGCGCGGCGCGCTCAATTCGGGTCTCCAAACGCGATCTCGCCGCCTGTAGACGCGGACTCAAAAACCGCGTTGGGCACGAAGGGCGCGCTCTGTAGAGCGCGTCTACAGGGCTGCGACTGTCGCGGAAACCCAAGCGATCAGAAGGACGCGCCGCCGCTGAAGTTGACGAGTTGCGTCTGATCGTACTTGCCCTTCATGACGGGGTAAGCGACGTCGATGCGGATCGGCCCCAGCGGCGAAGCCCAGATGATCGAGCCGCCGATCGAAGTCCGAATCGTCTTGGAATCATCGACAATCAGGCAGCTTGGTTGCGTGATCAACTGACCGTTCACATAATTGCCTTTGCCCCGGGCAGGGCAATAGGGAGTGGCGTAGCCAAGCAATTTCTGAAAGTCGGTGTTGCCTGTAAAGCCGGTCAACGTGCCCGCATCGACGAACACCGCGCCCTTCAGACCGATTTCACGCGGAAGCCCGAAGATCGGGAACTGAACTTCGGCCGAGCCGCCGAGGTAGGTCGTCCCTCCGAGCGAGTTGGCCGCGATGTTGTTCGGGTCCGAAATGTCGCGTGGGCCGAGTCCACCCGGCGCGAAGCCGCGCACCAGCGACGGCCCAAGGTTGAAATTGTCGATGAGCGGCAACGAACCGCCGCCAAGCTGGTCGATGCGACCGCCCTGCACATGAAGCAGTCCGACGAGATCGTCGGTGATCGCATAGTAATAACGACCTTCGATGGTCTCGCGCACGAAGCGCGATTGTCCGCCGACGCCTGCAACGTCCTGATGGAAGTTGGCGAAGCCGCCTTGCGTCGGATTTTTGCGGTTGTCGAGCGAGTCCCAGATCAGCGAATAGCCAACCAACGAGGTAATCTTCTGGCCCTGCGCCGCCGCTTCCTTGATCGCCGCCGAAGCTTCGCCGTTGGTCAAACAGCTCGCAAACGTGCCTGAGGGCTGCGGTCCCGCCGCAAGGCGGGTCGTGGACCCGCCAGGAAGGAAGGAAGGACCGCCGCCGAACGCGGGATCGGAGGGGTTGAAGCTGCCGCAGTCGTTGTAGGGTTGCGAACTTGTGTTCGAGATGACGATCTTCGAGGCGTATAGCGAGTAATTCGGCTGGAACGTCAGTTCGTCGGTGATCGGAACGCCCAGGCGCAGGTTCATGCCGGTGGTGTCGGTCTGATACAGCGCATAGGTATTTTGCAACTGCTGCTTGTGATAGATGTCGAAGCCTGCCGCCAGACGCTGGTCGAACAGATTGGGCTCTGTGAAGCTGATGCCCCAGCCGTTCGAATATTGACCGCGCGAGGCGCTGAGCCGCACATATTGACCGCGTCCCAGGAAGTTGGTCTCCGTGAACGCCACTTCGACCAGCGGACCTTCCAGCGTCGAATAGCCGCCCGACAGACTCACCGAGCCCGTCGGCTTGTCCTCGACCGCGACGGTGATGATGATGCGGTCCGGCGCCGAGCCGGGGCGCGTCGTGATGTGGACGCTCTTGAAGAAGTCGAGGCCATTGAGGCGGCGCTCGCCGCGCTCGACCAGAGAATGGTTGTAGGGGTCGCCTTCCCCGATATCGAACTCGCGACGGATTACGTAGTCGCGGGTGCGCGTGTTGCCCTGAATGTCGATGCGCTCGACATAGACCTTGGGCGCGTCGTCCACCGTGAACAAAAGCGCAATCGTGTGGTTGGCGTTGTCACGCTCGCCGTGCGGGCGCACGTCCGAGAAGGCGTAGCCGCGCCGCGCCAATTCGCGGCTCATCGCCTCGGTCGACTTTTCGACGGCGGTGGCGTTGTAAACGTCGCCAGCGTGTTGCGTCACCAAATGCTCGAGGTCGCCGCCCGGCACTCTGGCGAGGTTCGACGTCACGCGCACGCTGGAGACGTGATATTGCGGGCCCTCTTCGAGGCTGATCGTGATGATGTAGCCCTTTTGCGACGGTTCGTAGACGACCGCGGTATTGGTGATGCGGAAGTCGGCGTAGCCATAGCGCTGGTAATATTTGCGGATCGCCTCTTCGTCGGACGCGAGCGTGTCGGGATTGTAGACGTCGCTCGTTTTGAAGAACGACAGCCAGTTCATCTCGGTGAGCTGCATCAGGCCCTTCAGACGCCAGGTCGAGATATTCTGGTTGCCGATGAATACGATGGTCTTGATGCCGGTCTTGTCGCCCTCGACCGATTTGAACACGAGATCGACGCGCCCGTTGGGCAGCGACACGAGACGATAGGTGACCGTAACGTCGCTCTGGCCAATCTTCTTGTAGGCTTCCTTGATGCGCTCGACGTCGGCGTCGGCGACGGATTTGTTAAATGCGGCATAGGGTTTCGACTGAACCTCGACGCCGAGCTGGTCGCCCTTGAGGCGGTTGTTCCCCTCGAACGCGACCCGGTTGACGATCTGCCCGCCTTCGATGACCGAGACCACGACATGGTCGCCCTGCACCTTGGCCGAAACCTTGGTGAACGTGCCGGTAGCCGAGAGGTCGGCGACGGCGCGGTTCACGCTCTCCTGATCCGTGCCCTGGAAATAGCCCTTGATCGAATCGACGTCGCCACGGCTGGCGCCTATGACGGTGATCTTGTCGGCGACCGGCGAAGAGGCCGCGAACGCGGCGTGCGGCGCGGACAATATGCTGAGCGCCACGACCAGGACGGCCAGAAGCCCCAGGAACGCCGAACGAGCCGCCGACCTATCGAAAAACATCATTGCGCTCGACTTCCCCATATCGCCCGACGCCGGAAGACCGGTCCCACGGACCCGCCTTCTCTTTTTCCCGTCGCCCGCGCCTCAGACCCTGCCGAAATCAGCGCGCAGGCGCTGAAAACTTAAGGGGGCAACCTTTCGCGACCCGCACAAGTCTAAAAGGTTACCGGGCTTTTACCTATTTCGCGAGGGCGTGCAAACGCTATTTAGGCGCTGTTTACACCATTTCCGCGAGGGCGTGGCGCAAGCGACACAGGCGTGGTTCACGCAAGGTTAATTCGTTTGGTTAACCTAAGGTCAACTGTGTACAAACAGCCGCAGAAGGTCATGCGCGGTCGTGAAAATCATCAAGCTGCCGACCAAAGCGATGCCGACCCGCATGCCCATCTGTTGCACCCGCTCGCTGACCGGCCGACGAATGACGACCTCCACGAGATAGAACATAAGGTGTCCACCATCGAGCAGCGGGATCGGGAACAGGTTCATCAGCCCGACCGACACCGAGAACAGAGCCGCCAGATTGAGCAGATCCCAAGAGCTGACCTTGGCGACGGCGCCGGTGATCTGGCCCATGCCGATGGCGCTCGACATCTGGTCCACCGACTCGCGCCCGGTGAACAGGCCGCCGATATAGGAGAGCGTCGCCTTGGTGATGAACCCGACCTGATTGCCTGCCCAGCCCACGCATTGCGCGATATTGCAGCGCTCGAAGGTGACGTCGTTGGGATCGCGGGTCGAGCCGAGGCCGAGGTGGCCGATGCGGCGCTTGCCGAGGCTCCCCTGATCGACCAGCATGACCTGCGGGGCGGCGTGCATCGTCAGCGGCTGGCCGGCGCGCTCGACCTCGAAAGTCATGTCGATACCGGTGGAAAGCACCGCCGCCTGCTGCAAGTCTTGGAAACTCTTGATTTTCTGGCCGTCGATGGCGGTCACGAGGTCGCCGACCTTGAAGCCGGCCGCCTCCGCCGGCGAACCGACCTCGACCACGCCGATTCGAGCGTTATGGTTCGACTGACCGAAGGCGTAGAACAGGCCGGTGAACAGAACCATGGCGAGCAGGAAATTGGCCGCGGGACCAGCAGCGACGATGGCGGCGCGCTCCCATACAGGCTGCGCGGCGAGGGTGCGACTGCGGTCCACGGGTTCGACGGCGGCCAGCGCCTCTTCGTCCTGCCCGCTGGCGGCGTTGGCGTCTCCCAGAAACTTGACGTAGCCGCCGACTGGAAACACGGCCAGACGCCAGCGCGTGCCGTGGCTGTCAATGTAATGCAGAAGCTCCGGCCCAAAGCCGAGCGAGAACGCCTCGACCTTCACGCCGCACCAGCGGCCAACGAGATAGTGGCCAAGTTCGTGGATGAACACGATGGCGTTCATCATCACCAGGAAGGGGATGACATACCAGCGCAGGGCGCCGAGGAAATCGGCGAGCGCGTGTAAAATCGGCATTGGGGGCCTCTTCCTGCGGGCGCGCGACTCCGCCGAATTTCGCGCCGACGTCAAATGGTTACTGTATTCTTAATATGCCTGAGCCGTGACGTTAGGCCAAGAGGGCGGCGGCCCTATCTCGTGCGGCATGGTGAATCGCCAGCGCCGCCGCGACGTCGCCGGGCGTCTCCAGTTCCCCTTTGGCCCGCATGGCGTCCAAAGTTCGGGCGACGATTTCAGCGAGTTGGCCGAACGTGATCTTGCCGTCGAGAAACGCCGCCACGGCGACCTCGTTGGCCGCGTTGAGCGCCGTCGGCGCCCCCGCCCCTTCCGCCAGCGCCTCGCGAGCGATCCGCAGCGCCGGGAAGCGGTCGTAATCGACGGGCTCGAAGGTCAGCTTCGACAGCGCGATGAGATCGGGCGCCGGCACGCCGCTGGGCAGGCGATCCGGGTAAGCGAGGCAATGGGCGACCGCCGTGCGCATGTCGGGATTGGCGAGGCCGGCCAGGGTCGAGCCGTCGGCGAAGGCGATCAGGCCGTGGACGATGGATTGCGGATGCACGACGACGGCCAGCTTTTCGGGCGGGATCGCGAACAGATGGTGCGCCTCGATCAGCTCCAGCCCCTTGTTCATCAGACTGGCGCTGTCGATGCTGATCTTCGGCCCCATGCTCCATTTGGGATGGGCGAGCGCCTCTGCGCGGGTGCATTTGGCGATGCGCTCGGCGCTCCATTCGCGGAACGGGCCGCCCGACGCGGTGACGGTCATGCACGTCACTTCGGACGGATCACGACCGCCAAGCGCCTGAAAAATCGCGTTATGTTCGGAATCGAGCGGCAGCAGCGCGGCGCCGTGGCGAGCGACGGCGCGCATCACGGCCGTCCCGGCGCAAACCAGCGTCTCCTTGTTGGCGAGCGCGATCGCGCGGCCTTCCTCTATCGCGGCGTAGGTCGGCCTGAGCCCGACAGCGCCGACGATGGCCGAGACCACGAGATCGGCCGGCCAGCGCGCCGCCGCCTCCATCGCCTCCGGTCCGCTCGCGACCTCCACATTGTGGCCGGCCAGACCGGCCTTCAGGTCGGCGTAGCCAGCGGGATCAGCGATGGCCGCGAATTTGGCGCCCAATTCGAGCGCGGTGCAGGCGAGCGCGGCGCCGTCGCGGCCCCCGACCACCGCCTCGACCGAGAATTTTCCCGGATTGTCGAGAATGACGCGCGCGCAGGATTTGCCGATGGAGCCCGTCGCGCCCAACAGGACCAGACGTTTGGGGGCGCGCTCATTCCGATGGGAAGGGGTCAAATCGTCATCCTCAAACTCACCACACGAGCAGCCCCGGTGCGATCCAGGGTCCTTCGGAACGCACCCAGGCTATCACGGCCGCGACCGACGCGCCTACGATGAAGCCATCCAGCCGATCCATCAAGCCCCCATGCCCGGGAATGAGGCGGCTGGAGTCCTTTACGCCCGCCCGCCGCTTCATCGCCGACTCGAAAAGGTCGCCGCCTTGCGACGCTACGGAGGTGATCAGTCCTATCTCGATCAACGGAATCCAGCGCAGCGCGACCGGCACGCTCAAGGCCGCCGCCATCACTGCGAGTACGGTCGAAACGACGGCCCCGACGCCCGCGCCGGACCACGTCTTGCCCGGGGAAACCGCCGGCCATAGCTTGGGGCCGCCGATCAGCCTGCCCCCGAAATAGGCGCCGATGTCGGTGCCCCAGACGATGGCGTAAACCCACAGCATCGCGGCCAAGCCCTGCGTCGGGCTCGCGCGCAGCAGCGCCGGGGCGAGCATCGCCGCGCCCGCATATAAAACGCCGGCGCCGGCGGAGACCCGACGTTCGGCTTCCGCCGTCGCCCCCACCGCCACCGCCCCCGCGACCAGCAGCAACAACGACAATCCCGCAGGGGCGAACATAGCGAGAGGCGCCGCAGCCACCAGAGCCAGCGCCGCCACCAGCGTACGCAGCCACACCCGCTCGCCGCCGATCATGCGCTGCCATTCCCACGCGACGCCGAGCGCCGCCAGTCCCCAGAAGGCGACAAAATAAAACCCGCCGACATAGGTCGCCGTCAGCGCCAGCGCGATCATCACCACGCCCGACGCGGCCCTCGGCGCGAGATCGTCGCCGATGGCGAAGCGGGCCATCAGGAGGCCGACTTGACGGCCGCCGCGCTCGTTTCCAGCGCGCAGCCGCCATAGCGGCGCTCGCGCGTGTAATATTCGTCGAGCGCGGACTGGAAGGCGGCGCGGTCGAAATCGGGCCAATGCAAGGGCAGGAAAACGAGTTCGGCGTAAGCCGCCTGCCACAGCAGGAAATTCGACAGCCGCTGCTCGCCGGAGGTGCGGATGATGAGGTCGGGGTCGGGAATGTCGCTGCTCATCAACTCGCTGGCGACATGCTCGACGTCGATGTCGGCGGGATCGAGCGTCCCCGCCGCCACGCGCACCGCAAGCCGCCGCGCCGCCTCGACGATCTCCTGCCGGCCGCCATAATTGAACGCCACCACCAGCGTTAGCCCGCGATTATGGCGCGTCAGCTCCTCGGCCTCGGCGAGCAAAGCGATGATATCCGGCGCGACGCCCCCGCGCGACCCGATTACCCGCACGCGCACGTCATTTCCGTGCAGGTCAGCGAGATCGTTGCGGATGAAGCGGCGCAACAGGCCCATCAGCAACGACACTTCGTCGGGCGGGCGTGTCCAGTTTTCGGTCGAGAAACTATAGATCGTCAGGAACGAGACGCCGATTTCGGTGGCCGCGCGCACGGCACGGCGAACGGCCTCCACGCCACGTCGATGGCCTTCGTAGCGCGGCAGGCCGCGCGCCTGCGCCCAGCGGCCGTTGCCGTCCATGATGAGCGCGACATGGCGGGGGGCTTTGCGCATGAGATTCTGCATGAGGGTCATGAGGGGCGCCTCGGCGCTAGACCTGCATGATCTCCTTTTCCTTAGACCCCAGCAGAGAATCGATGTCCTTGATCGCCTCGTCGGTGGCTTTTTGCACTTCGCCCTCGTGGCGCTTGCTGTCGTCCTCGCTCAGCGCATGCTCCTTCAGGAGTTTTTTGAGAATTTCCAGGCCGTCGCGACGCACATGGCGCACCGCAATGCGGGCGTCCTCGGAATATTTATGCGCCACCTTCACCATCTCCTTGCGGCGCTGTTCATTAAGCTCCGGGATGCGAATGCGCAGCAGCGTGCCCTCGATGGTCGGCGAGAGGCCGAGGTTGGAATCGCGAATCGCCTTGTCGACGGCCGCGACCATGGTCTTGTCCCACACCGAGACCGACAGAGCGCGCGGTTCGGGCACGCTGATCGAGGCCACCTGCGACAGCGGCACGCGGTTGCCATAGGCTTCCACCTGCACCGGCTCCAGCAGACCTGCGCTTGCGCGGCCTGTTCGCAGGCCGTTGAGTTCGCTCTTTAGAGAAGCTTGCGCGCCCTGCATGCGGCGCTTGATGTCGTTCAAATCGAATTTCGGCAACGCCGCCATGGGTTCGGTCCGAAGTTGGCGCCTCTCGTCGTGGACACGACGATTCGGGCGCTCACGCGCCGCTGGGCCACTCTCTATCACAGCTTTCCGGGCGCGAAATAGTGAGTTTGGGCATGCAGCGCCCGCCGTCATCCCGCCGACATGAGAATCTGACCAAAGGGTTTAAGTTTCGTCACAGGACGGATGAACGCATGTCCCGCCAGCGCGAGCCCCAAATCCAATCGGCCGCCCGCCACTATCGGACGATCTTCCTTTCCGATTTTCATTTGGGTACGCGCGGATGTCAGGCGGAGCTGATCCTCGACTTCCTGCGACACAACGACGCCGATACTTTCTATCTCGTCGGCGACATCATCGACGGCTGGCGGATGCGGGCCAGTTTCTACTGGCCGCAGGCCCACAATGACGTCATCCAGAAACTGCTGCGCAAGGTCAGGCGCGGCGCGCGCATGGTGTTCGTCCCCGGCAATCACGACGAATTCGCCCGCCAGTTCATCGGCCTCAGCTTCGGCGGCGTCGAGATCGTGCGCAACGCCAAGATCGAGACGGCGGATGGGCGGCGCTTTCTGGTCATGCACGGCGATGAGTTCGACGTGGTGGTGCGCCATTCCAGGTGGCTCGCCTTCTTCGGCGACTGGGCCTATGATCTGGCTCTGTTCATCAACACGTATTTCAACATGGTGCGACGCGGGCTCGGCTTCTCGTACTGGTCGTTTTCCGCCTGGGCCAAGCTCAAGGTGAAGAACGCGGTGAATTTCATCGGCTCGTTCGAGCGTGCGCTCGCCGATGAAGCGCGCCGACGCGGGGCGGACGGGGTCATTTGCGGCCACATTCATCATCCCATCATCCGCGACCTCGACGGCGTCACTTATGTGAATACTGGCGATTTCGTCGAATCCTGCTCCTATGTCGTCGAGCACCACGACGGCCGGCTCGAAGTGATGCGCTGGGCGACCCCCGCGCTTTCGAGCGAGGTCGCCGAAGAGTCCGTGGTTGAAGCGGCCTGATGCGGATATTGCTCGCGACCGACGCATGGCGGCCGCAAGTCAATGGAGTCGTCCGCACGCTGGAGAATATGACTCGCGCGGCTGAGGCCCAGGACTCGTCGTTCGCCTTTGTCACGCCTGAGGCTTTCCCGACCTTTCCGTTGCCGACCTATGCGGAAATATCGGTAGCGATCCCCGGATATCGCGACGTCGCGCGGATGATCGACGAAGCGGGCGCCGATCATATCCATATCGCGACCGAGGGACCGATTGGGTGGGCGGCGCGCCGCTATGCGCTGGAGCGCGGGCGGATGTTCACCACCGGTTATCACACCCGTTTCCCCGAATATGTGCGTGCGCGCACTTTGATCCCCGAGGACTGGACCTACAGCCTGCTGCGCCATTTCCACGCGCCCTCGGCGGCGGTGATGGCGCCGACGCCCTCGATACGCGACGAGTTGACGCGGCGCGGCTTCACGAACGTGCGGGTCTGGACGCGCGGGGTCGATCACGAGCTGTTCCGGCCGCGCAAAGCCCGCGTTTTCGATCTGCCGGGACCGATCTTTCTCTATGTCGGGCGAATCGCCGTCGAGAAGAATCTGGAGGCGCTATTGTCGCTGGACCTGCCGGGCTCCACGGTGCTGATCGGCGACGGGCCCGCGCGCGAAAGGCTGGCGCGGCGGTTTCCGCACGCGCATTTCTTAGGCGCGCGGTTCGGCGAGGACCTGGCGGAGGCCTACGCCAGCGCGGACGTGTTCGTGTTTCCCTCGCTGACGGACACATTCGGCGTGGTGCTGCTGGAGGCGATGGCCTCAGGCACGCCGGTGGCGGCGTTTCCGGCGCCGGGACCGCTCGACGTCATCGGCGACAGCGGCGCAGGAGCGCTTGACGAGGATTTGCGCGCCGCCTGCCTGCGCGCCCTCGACATTCCCCGCCAAACGGCGCTGGCGCGGGCGCGGGAATTCACTTGGGCCGAGAGCGCGCGACAGTTTCTCGGCCATATCGCCGAGCGGCGCGCGGCCGGGTTCAGCCGAACAGCTTGAGGCTCCCCTCCGCGTCGTCGTTGTCGAGCTTGACCAGCGCGGCGAAACGTCGCTCCAGCGGCGTCACGCGCACGGGCGCCGCCTCCAACGCGCGTGCGCGGGTGCGGGCGTCGGCGACGGGGCGCAATTCCTTGAGAACTTCGGAGAGTTGACGCGCCACCTCGGCGACGCGCTCGGATTCGAGCCGCTCGCGCACGCGGTCGATCTCGCCACGCAGCGAACGCGCTTCGATCCTGTCGATCGCCGCGATGATGCGTAAGGAATCCTCGACGCGCCGACGGCGGGCATATTCGGCGAGAAAGCGCCGGCCGCGTTCGCTTTGCGCGAGGCAGGATTCGATGGCCTCGAACTCGACATCGGGCGCACTCGCGCCTTGCGGGGCCGCGACGTCGGGGACGCCGCGAGAAAAAGCAGGAACCATCGCGCCTACCTCAGCAATTCGGCCGGCGCGTCGCCGGCCCGACAACTATTCGCTGAATTCACGTAAAACGAACGTACAAACGCTACAGGGTTGAAAACGGGAGGAAACGCCGACACTTCGAACTATGTCGATATTTCATGACAATGGTTAACGCGATGTGAAGACGCTTGCGTGAAAGCGTCCAAAGACTTGAAAGCCTGAACCTTTCTTTCGGTCGGCGCCCTGGCGTCGCGCTTGACGCGCGGTCGGCCCTCGGCAGGGAGCCGTCCATTCGCGTGAAAAGGCCGCCGATTGCACCTATTCCCTGACCGGCGACATCTTTTGTCGGCGCCGGCGCCGCAAAAACGGGGTTGCGCCGCTGGGGGCGGGCGCTAGAGGAGGCGCAGGCAGGCCGGAGACGGACATGACGGGCGCGATGCGCAGCGAACGAGGCGGTCGGATCGACCGCAACCGTGTGATCGGCTTCACGTTCGACGGCAAGCGCTATGAGGGTCTGGGGGGCGACACGCTGGCCTCCGCCCTGATCGCCAATGGCGTCCTCTTGATGGGCCGCTCCTTCAAATACCACCGCCCGCGCGGCTTGCTGGCGCTGGGGTCAGAGGAGCCCAATGCGCTGGTGACCCTCGACGCCGGTCCGGGGCGCCTGACGCCCAACCTGCGCGCAACGCAGATCGAAATCTATGAGGGCCTGAAGGCGCGCTCGCAGAACGCCTGGCCGTCGCTGGAATTCGACGCGCTGGCGGTCAATGGTTTGGTGTCGGAATTTCTGCCCGCGGGTTTCTATTACAAGACCTTCATCGGGCCGAAGGGCGCGTGGGAGCATCTCTACGAACCCGCGATCCGCCGCGCGGCGGGGTTGGGCGTTGCGCCGCATGAACCTGACCCCGATCATTATTCTTACGAGCATCGTCATTGCGAAGTTGCGGTGGTTGGCGGGGGGCTGGTGGGTCTGACGGCGGCGCGCACGGCGGCGCGGGGCGGCGAGCGCGTCATCCTGTTTGACGAACAGGCGGAGTTTGGCGGCGCGGGGCTGGCCGACGCGCATATTCGTATCGACGGGAAGTCGGCTGCCGATTGGATCGCCGAAGTGGTGGCGGAACTGGCGGGCCTGCCGAATGTCACGCTGCTGCCGCGCACGCAGGCGTTCGGCTATTACGCGCAGAATTTTATCGCTGCCGAACAGCGCGTCACAGACCATTTGGTCTACCCCGATCCGAAACTGCCGCGCGCGCGGTTTTGGCAGGTGCGGGCCAAGCGGGTTGTTTTGGCGACCGGCGCGCATGAGCGCCCGCTGGTGTTTCCCGACAACGACCGGCCCGGCGTCATGCTGGCGGACGCGGCGCGGACGCTGGCGGTGCGCTACGGCGTCAAGCCGGGCTCGCGCGTCGTCGTCGCGACCACGCATGACGGCGGTTATCGCGCTGCGCTCGACCTCGCCGACGCCGGTTGTGAGATCGTGATGATCGTCGATCCCCGCCCCAACCCCGACGGCCCGTTGCCACAGGCGGCGCGGGCGCGGAGGCTGCCAGTGGAGACCCACGCCGTCATTCTGGGCACGCGCGGGAGCCTGCGCGTAACGCATGCGCGCGTCGCCCGCCTTTGGTCGGACGGACGCGCCGGACAGCCCGACGAAATTCCCTGCGATCTCGTCGCGATGACGGGCGGCTGGACGCCCAGCGTGCATCTGTTTTCGCAATCGCGCGGCAAGCTGAAATTCGACGGCGAAACCCGCACGTTCCTGCCCGGCGCACCGGCGCAGGACATGGTTTGTTGGGGCGCCTGCGCAGGCGTGTTTGATTTGGCCAGGGCTCTTGCGGAGGCCGGCGGCGCGCATGCGCCTTCGGTTGAAGGCGCGGAGGTCTATGGACCCGGCACGCTGGGCCTCGTCGCACCTTTGCCTGAAGAGAAACTGACCAAGGCGTTCGTCGATTTCCAGAACGACGTCAGCGCCCGCGACATCAAGCTGGCGACCCGCGAGGGCATGCGCTCCATCGAGCACATCAAACGCTACACGACGTCGGGCATGGCGACCGATCAGGGCAAGACGTCGAACATGAATGCGCTGGCCATCGCCGCCGAGACGCTGGGGCGCGAGATCGTCGATGTTGGGCTGACGACGTTTCGCTTGCCCTATACGCCCGTCACCTTCGGCATATTCGCGGGACCGTCGAAGGGGCCGACGTTCGATCCCACGCGCCAGACGCCGATCCATAGTTGGTACGAAGCGCGCGGCGCCGTCTGGGAAGAGGCGGGCTTGTGGAAGCGCGCCAGCCGCCTGCCCCGCGCGGGCGAGAGCCACGACGCCACCGTGGCGCGCGAATGCGTCACGACCCGCACGAAAGCCGGGATTATGGACGCCTCGACGCTCGGCAAAATCGAAGTCGTCGGGCCGGACGCGGCGGAGCTCCTCAACCGGCTTTATATCAACGCGTTCACGAAGCTCGGCGTAGGGCGCGTGCGCTACGGGTTGATGCTCAACGAAATGGGCTTCATCTACGACGATGGCGTCGTCATGCGCATGGCGCAAGACCGCTTCCACATCACCACCACCACCGGCGGCGCCGGGCATGTGTTCGCGGTGATGGAGGATTATCAGCAAACGGAGTGGCCAGACCTGAAGGTGCGGTTCACCTCGATCACCGAACAATGGGCGACCATCGCCATCAACGGCCCGCTGGCGCGCGAAATCCTGTCGCCGCTGGTTGAGGGGATCGACCTCTCCAACGCCGCTTTCCCGCATATGAGCGTGCGCGAGGGCCGCATTGTCGGCGTGCCGACGCGCCTCGCCCGCGTCAGCTTCACCGGCGAGATGGGCTTCGAAGTCAACGTGCCCGCCGACTACGGGCTAGCCGTGCAGGAGGCGATCTGGGCGCGCGCCGAGCCGCTGGGCGCCTGCGCGTATGGGCTCGATACGCTGCTGCTGCTGCGCGCCGAGAAAGGTTTCATCGTCGTGGGTCAGGACACCGACGGCACCGTGACGCCTGACGACGTCGGCATGGGGAAGATGGCGGCGATGTCGAAGCCGGACTTCGTCGGCAAGCGTTCGCTCATCCTGGCCGACCTCAAGCGGCCCGGCCGCAAGCAATTGGTCGGGCTGCTCTCCGAAGACCCCACACACCGACCCGACGAAGGCGAACAACTCGTGCCGGACGCCAAGGTCGCGCCGGGCGCAAAGGCGCTCGGCCACGTCACGTCCTCTTATATGAGCGCGACGCTGGGCCGCTCGTTCTGCCTGGCGCTGCTGGCGGATGGACGCGCCAAGATCGGCCAGACGGTTTACACCGCCGGGTTGGAGGGCGCGCACGCCGCGAAGGTGGTCGAGCCTTTATTCTACGACAAGGAAGGAGCGCGCCTTGAGCTTTGACGCCGTCCGCCGTTCGGTCCTCGAAGGCTGCGCGCTGCCTGCGGGCGCGCGCGCCCTGCCCTTCGCCACTCGGCTGATCCTGCGCGGCGGCGCGGATGTCGTGGCGCCGGTGGCGAAGGCCTTTGGAGTCTCGCCGCCAACCAAGCCGATGGGCTCAGCGGCCTCTGGCGAACGCGCCGCGTTGTGGATGGGGCCCGACGAATGGCTGCTGGTCGCCGAGGCGGAAGCGGGCGATCTGCTGGTGCAGTTGGAGACTGCGTTGGCGGGGGTGTTTCACACGCTCGTCGATGTCTCGCACCGTCAGGTGGCGCTGGCGCTGGAAGGCCCCGGCGCGGCGCGGCTGCTGGCGTCGGGCTGCCCGCTCGATCTGGACCCGCGCGCGTTTCCGGTCGGCATGGCGACTCGAACTCTGTTCGTGAAAGCGGAGATCGGCCTGTGGCGGCAAGCGGAGGCGTCGTTCCGGCTGGAGGTCGGGCGGTCGTTCGCGCCCTATGTCGCGCATATGCTGGTTGAGGCAGCGCGCAATCGCGTAGGAGACTAAATATGCGAACCGTACTCGGAGTTGATGCGGCATGGACTGTTGAGAATCCGAGTGGAGTCGCGTTGGCCATTGAGGGTCCCAACGGCTGGAGGCTCAAGGCGGTCGAGAGTTCTTATGAGAGGTTCCGGGAGCGCGCTGCGGGCCGAGAACCTCTAGCGATCCCGCGCGGCGAGGCGCCGGATGTTAGCGCCTTGCTCGACGCCTGTACCCGCCTCGGCGAACACGCTCCTGACCTTGTCGCCATCGACATGCCGCTCGCGCTCACGCCGATTGTAGGGCGGCGATGCAGCGACATTGAAATCTCGCACAATTTCGGCGCAGCCAAGGCAGCCACGCACTCGCCGAGCGCGCTACGGCCGGGACAGCTCGCCGACAAAATGCGACAGGATTTCTCGGACCGGGGCTATGATCTCTGCACGTCCGACGGGCTGCGGTCGCCGGGCGTCCTAGAAGTCTATCCTCATACCGCCCTGATAAGATTGAGCGGGGACAAGACGCGGCTAACCTACAAAGCGGCAAAAACGAAGAAATATTGGAAGGACGACACTCTCGACGTGCGAATGACCTATCTAGCGACCGTATGGCGCCGGATTGTAGACCTGCTGGAAAAGCGAATCTCGGGTGTCGCCGACAAACTTACCCAGCCCAAGATGAGCGGGCGGCCGCTCAAGGATTTTGAGGACTGTCTCGACGCCGTCGTCTGCGCCTGGGTCGCCATCGAGGCGCTGGAGGGTAGGGCGCGCCCCTATGGCGATAAGGACTCGGCGATCTGGGTTCCCGAGCCCGGCTTAACGGCGGATTAGGCTTTCCAATTC
>Ga0209698_10002910_pt1 | contig 19105 bp, 12 predicted proteins | sample LitLauG_LLR_2012_FD_187203 | JGI IMG/M metagenome (GOLD analysis project Ga0209698, IMG submission 187203) | Freshwater sediment microbial communities from Pennsylvania, USA - Little Laurel Run_MetaG_LLR_2012 (SPAdes) (version 2) | ecosystem: Environmental > Aquatic > Freshwater > Creek >...
CGGATCGAGTCCGTCACTCGAAAGGAAACTGGCCCCAGCGTCGAGGCAGCGGCGAGCCGTCTCGACATCGTGCACGCTGCCAGCGCCGACAATCACATCGGGGGCACGTTGCACCAAGTGAGAAATTACTTTAATGGCCTCAGGCACGGTCAATGTAACTTCGAGAATAGGGATGCCGCCGCGGGCGATGGCCTCGGCAGCGAAAAGTGCGTCCTCCGTAGTCGACACACGAATAGAAGGAACAATTCCGAGTTCTTCGATCCGGCTGCGTACGTCCTGTTTCTTCAACGATCTGGCTCCTTGGGCGTCCCCTGCATCAGATCGCCGTTTGGCATTTAAACGACGGCGGAGCAGCCGCCGTCAGGGCAAAACCCGCGTACCTACAGCCTGTCGCAGTTGCTCCAAAGCGACCAAGTATGAAGCCAAGGCTTGGCGGTAGGCAAGTTGCGTAGCCCGGTAGCTGCGCTCGGCATCCAGAAAATTGAGCAGGCTGGTGCCTCCGTGCCGGTAAGAGTATTCGCTGATGTCGCGCGACCGCGAGGCCACGTCCAGATACTTCGAGATATACAGCAGCACGACTTTGTCATTGGTTCGCAGGCCCTGATAGGCATCGTACACATCGGTCAGGGCCTGACCGTTTGTCGCCTTCTCCAGTTCCTGCGCCTGGGTAACAGCGAAGCGCGCCCGGGCGATTTCGCCCTGGTTGCGATTAAAGATCGGCAGCGGAATGCTGCCATAGAGCGTAGCGGCGTTGATTCCGTTGACGTGCGAGTAGTTCGCCTGAACGGTTACGTCTTGTTTGCCAATAGCCCTTTGCAATACCAACTGGCTGTTCGCCGCGGTGACTCCTTGCTGCGCTGCACGCAGGTCTGGGCGATTTTGCAGAGCTTTTAGCTGCAAGTCCTCGAGATTGCCCTTCACGGGCTGGTATTCGAAGGGGCCAGCGACGTCGTAATTCTGCGACACGGATTCGTATCCCAGGAGTTGCCGCAAGTCTGACAAGGCCTGGACCCTGGCCAACTGCGCCTGTTCGAGGTCGCTTTCGAACTGCAGCAACTGCAGTTTGATCATCAGGTAGTCGTTCTCGCTGAGGCCGCCAGCCTTGTACTGATGCTCGCTGATGTCGACGGTCTCCTGAAAGCTCTTCAAATCCTTCTCGGCCAGTTCGAGCATCGATTCCGCGAGTTGCACGTTGTAAAACAACGTAGCCACCTGAAACGTAAGACCGCGCCCGCTGTCCGCCACCAGCGAGCGCGTCTGGGCCGTGACATCTCTCTGTGCCTGTAGGCGGTCATGGCGCTTCCCGCCCCGTTCAATGAGGTAGCTAAGCCCAATGTCTCCTTCCGTGTTGTCTTTCAGATAATCGTTGGTTGACTGTCCTGAATACAGGCCTGGATTTTGCCTGGCCGGAGAGCCCAGAGGTAAGTATTCCCAATCCCCGAAGAGTGTAGGATTCGGGCGCAGGTTTTGCGTGATCTCTTCGGCCTGGCTCTGCTGGATCGTGGTGATCATCGCCAGCATGTTGTGGTTGTGCTGCAGCGCCATTTGGATGGCCTCGTCGAGCGTGATACTGCCTGGCCGGTGGCTTTGAGCGAGTGCTGAACTGGTCAGAGCGCACGCCAGCATGGCGATCCCAGCCAGGTTGGCGCAGTACCTCCGGAACAATGTCTGACTATTCAAGAGACGCCTCCAGCTCCGGAAGCTGATCGCCTTCTTTCGCGATCCAGACATAAAAGGTCGGTAACAGGACGATGCTGAGCAACAAGTCAGAAATCAGTCCGCCCACAATCACAATGGCGAAAGGCCTTTGCGAATCGGATCCAATGTCGTGCGATAGAGCTGCGGGCAGAAGCCCGAGAGTGGCGACCAGCATGGTCATCATGATGGGGCGAAGCCTGAGCACCGCGCCTTCGACCGCGGCATCCTCGATCGAGTACCCGCGCGCGCGGAGTTGGTTGATGTATTCGAGCATGATGACTCCGGTTTGCACCGAGACGCCGAACAGCGCCAGCATGCCTACGCCCGAGGACACGCTCAGGTAGGTGCCGGTAATCAGCAGGGCCAGAAAGCCTCCCACGCGGGCCAGGCCGACGTTCAGCAGAATGAGCAGCGCCCACTTGTAGGAGCGAAACATGACGTAGAGAATGATGAAGATCACAAGGATGGTCAGCGGAACGATAAGGGCCAGTCGCGCTTCCGCCCGTTTTTCGCTCTCGTATTCGCCCGACCAACCCAGGCTGTAGCCCGGCGGCAACTTCACCTTTTGTCCGATCTGCTTGATCGTATCTTCAACGGTAGTGCCCAAATCGCGGCCTCTTACGTTGAACGTCACCGCCACGTATCGAGTGTTGCCTTCGCGAAAGATGTCGTAGGCGCCGTCCTTGACCTCCACGCTGGTCAGTTGCGCCAGTGACACACGCTCGCCCGTAGGCGAGAGCAAGCGCACCCTCGCGATGGCCTGTTCGGTGTTGCGGTAGGGAGCCTGGTAGCGCACCACCACGTCGTAGCGTTGTTCGCCAAACAGCACCTGACTCACGGCGTTGCCGCCGACGGCGGTCTGGACCGCATCCTGAATGTCCGCCACGTTGATTCCAAAGCGGGCGGCCAGGCGGCGATCGATGGTCAAGTCGAGATTCGGCTGGCCGAAATCGCGTAAAAGCTTGACATCATGCATGCCCGGAATTGCGGTCATGACGGCAGTAACCTCCTCGCCCTTTTGCTCGAGAGTCTTCAGATCGTCCCCGAAAATCTTGAGCGCAAGCGAACCCTTAGTGCCGGTCATCGTTTCCCCAACGTTGTCCTCGATGGGCTGGGAGAAGTTCCAGATCGCGCCTGGATATTTTTCCAGTGCACGGTTCATCGCCGCGATTAGTTCCTCTTTGTTTTTTTGAAATACTGGGCGCCATTGATCGTGCGGCTTCAGATCAACGAAGTATTCGGTGTTCCCAAACCCACCCGTATCGGTTCCATCGTCGGGGCGGCCAGTTTGCGACACCACGGTTTTCACTTCCGGGAACGAGGCGAACACATAGCGGGCGTTGGTGGTGAATTTGTCGCCTTCGGAAAGGCTTGTGCTATTGGCCAGCGTGCCGCGTGCCCAGATGGCGCCCTCGTCGAGGTGAGGCAGGAACTCGGCGCCAATCACGCCACCAAAGCCCAAGTAAAGCGTCCCGATCAGGGCGGCGATGCCCACGCCCGCCACGACCCAGCGGTGGTGAACCGCCCAGCGCAGGCGCTCGCGGTACCGCTCGGTCAGATAGTCCATGACCCGGTTGCGCCGTTCACGGACACCCTTGCTGAAGAATGCCCCCGCCAGGACCGGCGCGATAAGAACGGAAAACGTCATGGCGCCCAGTAGCGCGAGTGCAACCGTCCAGGCCATGGGGCGGAAGAGGCGGCCCTCCACGCGTTGCAGCGTGAAGATCGGCATATAGGCGGTGATGATAATGGCGATTGCATAAAAGACCGGGCGCTGCACTTCGTGTGCGGCTTCGCGAATCGCCTCCGCGGGGGTCGTTTTGCTTCCCGAGCCATGTCCGTTGTTCAGGCGGCTCATGTGGCGGACGATGTTTTCCACCATGACCACCGCGCCGTCCACGACCATTCCGAAATCGAGCGCCCCCAGGGAGAGAAGATTTGCCGGAATGTGGCTTAAATCCAGCCAAATCGAGGCAAAGAGCAGGGAAAACGGAATCGTCAGCGCGACAATCAAGGCGGCGCGTACGTTGAGCAGAAACAGAAACAGAATCACGCTGACCAGGATCATGCCTTCGGCCAGGTTGTGCATCACCGTGTGCAGGGTGAAGTGAAGCAGATCGCTGCGATCCAGCATGGGGACGACCTTGACACCAGGGGGAAGAAGGCTGCTGTTCAGTTCGTCCACCTTCTTGTGAATGGCATCGAGTGTGGGCTGCTCTTCGGCTCCTTTGCGCATCAGCACGGCGCCCTCAATGACGTCCGGTTCGTCGATGATGCGTCCGTCCTCCATGTGATTGGATCTCGCCATGTGACCCAGCCGAATTTTTGGACCTTGGGTTACTTCGGCGATGTCTTTCACCCGCAAAGCCGTACCGGTTTGCGTCTTCAGGACTGTCTCCTGGATGTCGCGCACACTGGAAAACAACCCCAGCGCGCGGACATTCATCTGCTGCATCCCGACCTCAACAAAGCTGCCGCCGGCATTGATATTGTTGTTGGCCAGTTGCTGCTCTACTTGGCCAATGCTCAACCCGTAGGCAACGAGTTTGTTCGGATCGACTCGTACCTGGTACTCGCGTACTGTGCCTCCGAAGTCTGAGACGTCCACCACATTGGGAACCGACTTGAACTGCTTGAGCAGCACCCAGTCTTCGATCGACCTCAATTCCATGAGGTCGTACCGGGGATTCGTGCTGCGCAACGTGTACCAGTAGATCTGGCCGGTGGTGCTCCAATCGGTGCCGATCTGGGGCTGAAGGTTTTGCCCCGGAGGCAGATTCACCTGCGTGAGCCGTTCCAGCACCTTCTGGCGATTCCAGTCGTTGACCGAGGTATCGTCGAAGATCATGATCACGAAAGACAGCCCGAAAATCGACTCGGAGCGCAGAAACGTCATGTGGGGCATTCCGGACATCTGAATCTCGATCGGGATCGTGACCTGCTGTTCCACCTCCTCGGCGGAGCGGCCGGGCCATTGCGTAATCACGGTTACGTAGTTGTCGGCGATATCGGGATAGGCCTCCACTGGCAGGTTGTGAAACGAGATGGCGCCCCAGCCGGCCAGCAGGATCGCGATGGCCAGCACCACAAACTTGTTGTTGAGCGCAAAATCTACGAGGGCGCGAATCATTCGTCCTGTCCTGTTTGCCTACTGCGCCGGCCTGGACAACGGCACAGGTTCTGCTCGGGGAGGTCCGACCTGCACCGTACTCGCGAGGCCGGAGTTGCTTTCGCCATCCGTTATTGGGCGAGCACGTGGTCCAACACCAGCGCGTTCGTAACCACCTGCTGCCCTGGCTTGAGACCTGATTTGATTTCCTGCAAACTCGTGTTTTCGGTCAGCACGTCGCCACCGACGACTTCCACACGTCGAAACTTCTTGTCCGGCGCGGGCACAAAAACAAAATCGCGATCGTGCATCCGCAACACGGCCGAGGCTGGGACAATGGTGTGCATCTGCGTGGTCTGGCCGCGGAACGTTGCTTTCGCGAACATACCGAGCCGCATGATTCCGGGGTTCTGCACTTCGATTCGAACCTTCGCGGTGCGAATACTGGGGTCGAGGATGGCCCCAATGTTGCTGACCTTTCCCTTGATCGGGTGGTCAGGGTATGCGTTCAGGGTGATCTCGGCAGTGTCTCCCATCCGGACGGTAGCGAGGTCGTTCTCGTACACGTCGCAGATAATCCAGACCGACGAGAGATCCGAAATCGTAAACGGGCTGGGCGATGAATAAGCCTGCACGGTCGCCGCGTTGGTCACCTCCTGGTCGGTGATCACGCCCGTGGTGGGCGCAACGATGTCCACGATGCCCATGGGTTTGTCGGGATCGTTGCCCAGAAGCCGAAGATGCTCGCTGGCGGTCTCCAGGGTGACCTTGGCGTCATCTTCGGCGTCCTGCGCCAGTTCGAGGTCTTGCTGTGCGATGGCACCATGGCTGTATAGGTCCGCGGCACGATTGAGCTGCTTACGAGCCAGCAACTCATCAGCCACGGCCTTGCGATAGGCGTCGAAACCGCCCATCACGTCATCGCTTCGAATGGTCAGCAACAGCTGGCCCTTTTGCACGGTGTCGCCCAGGCGCGCGTGAATGGCGACCACACGTCCGGAGGCCAGTGAAACCACCGGGACATTACGCGCGACATCAGGCGTGACTGTGCCAGTAACCACCAACTCGGAAACCGCGGGTCGTGCAACTGCCGCCTCGATCGGAAATTGCTCGGGATGGTCCACCGTGAAAAAGCTGGGATCTGCTCCTGGCACAATGTTCGCTGGTGGTGGCGCCTCCGCCGCCGGGTCAGCATGCGCTGTACAACCGACCAAAGAGACCAGCGACGCCAGAGAGAGCACCACGAAAAAACGGAATAGCCCTGCCGTTGCTCTCAATTGTCGAACCCTGCCCCGATCGGTGTCGCGCATTTTTCTCGTCTCGTCTTCTTCGTCGCCGAATCTAGAACTTCACCATGACCGCGTATCTGAAGCTAGGTTCATCTTTTCGTAGATCAGGACAGAAACCTGTGGATCCAGCCGCACACGTGAAGCCCGGAGTGGCTGACAGGAAGGGACCCGGCACGAACGTCGTGTTCCCCACCAAAGATCCGCCACCGGGGTTCGGAACCGTGCTGGGAGTTAAATTGTCCCCCGGTGTAATGCCGCCGCGACCGGTCCAATAAGGCACATTTGCGTGGCGATACCCGTACTCGGCACGGAAGGTGATGTACTGCTTCGGCATCCAGTCGAAAGTGAGCGAAGCATCCCAGGCTTTATAGGGATCGCCAGGATTCTGTGTGAAATAGGGCGAGCCGGTGATGGCGTCAGCTCCGTTGATCGGAGGAAGCAGCGTCAAGTAACGACCGGGATTGGCCATCGCACCGCCGCCCAGAGTGAGGCCATACAAGTCCTTCTTGAACCACCAGCGGTTGTACAGCATCCAACCGGCGAAGGTCTGCTTGCTGCTGGTCGCCGTGTTATGGCGGCAATTCACATTGTTATTGATGGTTCGACCTTGAGCGCTGACGAAGCTTCCACTGCCTCCGTATTCGCATCCCAGATCCCCGGTAAGAGAGAACGCCATCTTGTCTAGGAATTTTTCCGGATGGTCGTAGTATTTGACTTCCACACTGTCGTCGGTGTGGATACGGGAACGGCCGAAATGGCCATCGCCATTGCCGAGCGTGTCTTCGCCCATACCGTAGTTGTTGAAGACGAGCGACAGCCAGGGCAGCGGGCGATATAGAATTTGCCCGCCCAGACCAGGCTTGCTGCCCATTCTGCCGTAGGACTGCCATCCATTGATGATCCATGGCTCGATCTTTAGTTTGTCGGTGGGGAACCACTGGATTCTCACCCCGTTAAAAAACCAGGGGGTGTTGGACGAAACGTAGGACGGCTGGTAGGTCCAGTTATCGAAATTGTAGTAACTGAATAGACCGATGTAGGAAACAAAGATTCCTGCATCAAAGTTCAACCCGTGGTTCACGTTGAAGTGATAGCCGGCGTTCGCTTCCGAAACGTATTTGTAAGCGCCCCGAAGGTCCCACTGACCGCGGCCGGCACTGGCGTCATTTCGTGGTGTCGTGACGCCGAACATTCCGTTCATGGTCAAGATTCGGGCGTTCACGTTTTGCCAATGGAAGTTGCCCCCGAAGCTGATCTGCTCCACCTGAATTTCGTTCGACCGGAAAATCTCGGTCGAACCGCCCATGGTGTCGTCCCTCGGATGGTTGAGATCCATCACGTAATGGACGTCCATGCGGATCTCGGGAGTGAAGAATTTCGAATCCCAGACTGCGTCTTTGTTGCGAGGATTGCCGTTCAGCCAAGTCCAATCGGCAAAGGCAAACGGGTCCGTGAGCGCCGGCTTCTCGGGCAAGCCGGTCCGAGCTTCTTGCGCCGGCGGCTCGACTGGCCCCGCCGAGAGCGAGGTCCCGGTTCCCTTTGCTTCCGGAGACGGGGCAGGTGCCGGTTCTGAGCCGGGAACTGGTAACGATGCTTGCGTCGGGCTGTGCCCCTTCAGTTCGGCCTTCAGTTGCTCGATCTCGGCCTGCATGGCTGCCAGTTGTTTCGCTACCGCTGGCGAGATTTCCGGGTCGGGCGCGACTGCAGGCCCGCTGGGCGCGGAATTGCCCAAGGTCCCGTTCTTCTTGACCGCTCCATCCGGCGACGGTTCATACATGGATGCGACCTTCACCGGAGCATTCGGTTGGGCCTGCGCGTAACAGCGCGGAGCCTGACTTACAACAAAAATCAGAGCGAGGATTTCAGAGAGGGCTGAGACCGCCGCGACCTTTCGCAATAGAGCTCTCACGATGTTCAAAGTGTTTATTCCTTTCAGTCTGAAGTCCGGCGTTCATCGAGTGGCATCCGACGGTTGTGGGCCGACCGCATGGACCTGCCTCTGCATCGCGGTTTGGAGTATCACATCCGAAATGTCATAAAGATCGACATAAGAGTTCGTAAAGAACACATAAAACTTCTCACCCGTAAGAACCGCTGGTTCTGGAGATCGTGGTGGCCTCATCTCGCCCTGCGCCTGGCATCACGAGGACCGGGTTTATCGTCCGATTAAAACCACCGAAGAAGCGCAGACAACCTCAGCACCGAGTCACCTGACGCACCTGTGAGCACGACCTATGCGTTTTCGCGGCAATCAATGTGGTGGGAAGAGTAGACTGCAGGGCATGAAGAAGTCGTGAAGATGGGATTCATAATTCAACTAGCGTGCATGGATTCTTTTGTTGGCAAGCGAAACGCGCCCTTGGCGGAAGCGTTCTCAGTGAGATAGGCTTCTGGGGCTGGCTGAGGGCCCGTCGTTCGGATCGCAAAAGCGATATCCAACCCAGGGTTCGGTCACAATGTATTTTGGTTTGGCGGGATCTTCTTCAATCTTCTGGCGAAGCGTTTTTACGAACGACCGCAGGTAATCAAGCTCGGCGCCATAATCTGGCCCCCAAACCGATCGCAGAAGTTTGGCATGAGGAACCGGAGTTCCCTGATTGCGCATCAGCAGCGCTAGCAACTCGAACTCTGTCGGAGTAAGGTGGATGACTTCTCCTTGCCGGTTGAGTTCACGGCGACTTACATCAAGCTCTAAGTCGCCAGCTTGCAAGAAGGTCGGCTCGATCGACTCTTCGACGCGAATCCTGCGTAGCACCGCTCTTAGCCGGGCGACCAGTTCGCGAAGCCTGATGGGCTTGGTGATGTAGTCGTCCGCTCCCGCTTCCAGAGCTTTCACGATTTCGCTCTCCCCATCCTGCACCGTCACCATCACGATTCCGATCTTCGGCAGCAGAGCCCGAATCTCGCGGCATGTCTCCACACCGCCCATCCCGGACATGTTGACGTCGAGCAGGACTAGGTCGAAAGCGCGCTGGGTGAGAGTGGTGACGGCCTCTTCCCCGCTGCGCGCTTCTTCAATCGAAAATCCGCTGGCAGACAACGAGGTCCGCAGCACTCGTCGAAACGAGGGCTCGTCATCGACAACCAATGCGTTGAGTCGGTCGGCGGTCATAGCGACTTGCTGTTACGGCGATTGCAACCCTATCGAAGACATCGATCCCGTCTGCGCGAGAGTGCTTCACCTTTCGGCGACGGCCAGCGGCAAGGCTAGACGGAAGGCTGTTCGATCCGTATAAGGTCCTGTGTCGAGTTCCAGGCTCCCGCCGTGTGCATGAACGATCTTTCGCGCGACGTACAGGCCCAACCCTGACCCAGGTGCCCTGCCCCGCGCCTCCGCACCGCGATAAAAGCGCTCAAAGATCTGTGAATGCTCACTGGGAGGGATAAAGCTGCCGCTATTCGATGTGCGAATGGCTACCCACTGATCCTCCGAGTCGATGCTAACCGTGACGGCGGAGCCAGGAACCGAGTACTTGCAGGCATTCTCCAGCACTTGGCGCATGGCCAACTGGAGCAATTCAGGGTCCGCCATCACTCCGGTTGCGGTAGTCTCCGTCTGAAGGGAGAGCTTGCGATCGGTCCACTGCCGTGAGCACTGTTCCGCCAGGGTCGCAACCAAATCGGCCAGGTCGGTGAATTCCAGTTCCGGTTTGACTTCCTCCCGATCTAACTCGGCGGCCCGCAGGAGCCGGGAGGTAAGCGAGCTTAGCCGCGAGGCCTCTGCTTCCATCGTATCGGTCAGTTCCATCTGTTCCGGACGCAGGGGGCCGGTTTCCCGGAGACCTCCCGCAGCCGCCACGATGGTCGCGAGCGGAGTCTTGAACTCATGGGCAAGGGCATCCAGAATGGCTCCCCGGAACAACTCGGCTTGAGCCGCTGCGGCTGCATGGCTCGCGCTGCGAAAGCTGTACGCCCGTTCCAGCATCGCCGCCGCCAGAGCCGCGAGAGCGCCTGCCATGAGTTCCGGTTCTGGCAGATCTTCAAAACCGATCGCGCCGATTGTCTTGCCGGCTGCGCGTAAACATCGAACCAGGATTCTGGAGCCGACATCATGGTGATCACGGCCCGAAGAATATGCCTCACGCGTTTGCCTCGCGAGGCCGCTTCGAGTACTGCCCGCGCAGTGGATTTCTGCCTTGGTCGCGTCGTACAAGCAAACTGCCCCAAGACCAACGACACCCGGAAATAATTCGATCGCTCTCGCGGGCAGCGTGTCGTCCGGGTCGAGGGCCAGCAACCGTTGCGCCAGTTCGTAGAGGCGGACCATCTGACGCCGCTGATGATCCGATGTTGCGGCTTCTTTGCGTACCCGGGTAGTGAGTCGGGTGATTGCAAGCCCGGTGGTTATGAACGAGATCAGCGCGAGAATGTCCAGCGGTTCGGTCACCTCGAAGGAAAAAATCGGAGGAGTGAAGAAGAAATCCAGGCTCAGAACAGCAACCACCGAAACCGTAGCCGAGGATGCGAAGTTGCCGGTCAGGGACTGCAAGACGACCACAATCAAATAGACAAAGCCGGTGATGCTGAAATTCAGGCGCAGCCGATAGCACGCGAAAGTGGTCACAGCGATCGCGACGCAGCCGGGTATCGTCCGAATGGCCGTGCCGATCAACGAGCGCCAGATTTTGTAATTTCTTGGCATAGGCCGCGTCTTGTTCCACACTGCGGGTGCCAGGACCTATCGGGGTATTTCCCAGCTTCGCGCCAAAGGCTAACCGGGGGTCCCGCCACCGTCCAATAGATAATTCTTCTTCCCGCCATCATTATTTGCTTTGAACGGGATATGGGTCTTAGGGGTGATTACGATAATCGGTCAGTGCCGACGGATCAGGATTTTCGGCGTAGGTCTCGGCAAACGATTCGTCCGGCGAAGCCGAAGGCCAACCAATCATGACCAGAAAGACGTCGAGCACGAAGAGGGCGATGGCAATGTCATTAAACAGGGTAGCCTGACGCAGATTCGGCCAAAATTGATTTGCAGCCCAGAAGAGAAACGCCACTGCAAGCAGGATCGCCTTCACGAACTCAAGAGGCGCGGGACGATGCGCCGCCTGGTAGACCATGTACGCCGCGGCGATCATAGCCAGTGGAAACGCTGCCAGGTAAGCGTGAGCTCCGAGGGGGAAAGACCCGGGGAAAAGTTGCCACGCGAACAGCAATCCTACGCTGGCGAGAGTGATCACGCCGAGGGCCACAGGTACAGCCCTCCGCGCTCGATCCAAGCGACTGTACATAGAGTAAGCGTATCGCGGAATGACCTGCCCCCACCGTGACTCAGTAGGGAGATGTAACCACCGCATCCTCGGGATACCCAGGCATTCCGAACTCGGGAACGTCGAGACCTTCTTCCTCGACTTCAGGTGCTACGCGCATGCTTTTTACCTTGTTGACACACCAGAAGACAACGTAGGTCGCTCCGAACGCCCAAATCGCGTACAACGTGGCGCCTCCCAACTGCACCAGGAACTGCCGCGTGTCCCCGTGGATCAGTCCCGTCACACCTTGGCCGGCCTGTCCGAGGTACGACGTCGCGCCCACGCCGTTCCATCCTGCCCCGTACACACCATCGGCAAAGATGCCCACACTCACAGCACCCAACCATCCACAATAACCATGCACCGAAATGGCGCCGCAAGGGTCATCCACCTTGAGCACTCGTTCATTGAAGAGAACTCCTCCGCACACCAGAAGTCCGGCCAGCGCGCCAATGACGAGCGAGGAAGAGGCAGACACAAAAGCACAAGGAGCCGTGATCGCTACCAGCCCCGCGAGCATTCCGTTGCATGCCATGGTGATATCAGGTTTGCCGAACAGGAAATACCAGAAAAGCATGGCTGCGGCCGACCCTGCGACCGCCGCCAGATTGGTGTTCACGGCAACTACGGAAATGCGCAGGTCGGTGGCTCCCAGAGTCGAACCAGGGTTGAATCCCATCCATCCGAAAAGCAGAAGAAACGTTCCGGTCACCACGTACACGATGTTGTGCGCGGGGAAGACCCGAATCTTCCCGCCGGCGCCATACTTGCCAAGGCGTGGGCCCAGAATGATGGCCAGGGCCATGGCGCAGAATCCGCCAACGGCATGGACCACCGTCGAGCCGGCAAAGTCGACATACCCGTGACCGAGTTTCATCGTGCTCCCGAGTTGCGACATCCAACCGCCACCCCAGGTCCAGCAGCCGGAGATGGGATAGAGAATCGCCCCGATAAAGAGCTCACAAATCAGGAACGCCCAGAATGTGATGCGCTCGCAGATGGCGCCAACGATGATGTAACCGGCCGTCTCCATGAAGACGACTTCGAACAAGGTGAGGCAGTTACTGGCGCTGTCATAAGCGGGACCGGTCAGAAAAAATCCTTTGCCGCCCACCAATCCCCACTGGCCGCTCCCGATCAGAAAGTGATTCAGCGTTGGGATTCCGCCCAGGTTGGTGGGCGCCGCATTGATGGCGACAGCGCCAAACTGGAAGGCATATCCGACGGCATAGTAGGCGATGAAAGCGAAGACATACGCCGCGAAATTCAGCATCATCAGGTGCCCGGCATTTTTCTTTCGCACCAGCCCGCAGGTGAGCAGCGCAAAACCCGCCTGCATGAACAAGACCAGGTAACCGGTGTTCAGAGTCCAGGCAAAGTTGGTCGCGATACGAACGTGTCCCACGCTGTCAGCAAGCTTGACCGCGAGAGGCTCTTTCGCTGCCTGCGACTGATAATCATCAAACGCCTTTTTGTTCGTGGCATAGTCCGGAGCAGTCTTGTCGGTGGGTTCGGCAACGACAAACGGGTTGCCGGCGGCGTCCACAGCGGTGGTCTTGTCGCCGGTGGCAACGCCAGCGGGATCAGGCTTTGGTCCATCGTCGGCCAGACTCATTGCCGCGAACCCGCATACCGTCGCAACGACGAGAAGGATGGTCATTGCGGAGGGCGAGGACCGCTGCAGCGTGCGGCTCCCTGCTCGCTTTGTCATTTCCGGGATGCTCCTTTGCACGAGTGGCGCCCTAATTTAGAGAAGCGGACAACGCGGGCTACCAGACTCAGAAGTCCACTACCGCTTGGACGTTCTTGATCGACCATCTTGGTGCGACGGACGAAGTTCAATCAACGCGCGAAGTTAAATGCCAGCGAAGTCTGCGTCCAATAGAAATTTCTTATCACAATGATTTGAAAATGGTGTCCAACGAAGGAGGCGGATCAACCCGTTCCCGCAGTATGGACCGGGCGTCGTGCGTATCTTCACTTGACCCAACACGACGGGTTAGCTTCCATCTGTCCGTGATCCGCTCTGGGTCCGCAAGCAAAAAGAGCCTTGAACAGGGGGCAGAACTGGTTCGGATTCCTCCGGTGTCTCCCCTCGCCTCGCGGCGGTCGCAGCTTTGACAAAGGAGGCGCGGTCCGGTTAAATGGGGCGGTTGCAAAGTTAACCGTTTACTTGGGACTCGTAAACGTTAACGATCCCGATCCTCTATTATCTTATGTTGCTGAAGACGCTGCGCGAAAAGGTACTCGACGCAAATCTGGAACTAGTTCGGCGCGGCCTTGTCCTCTACACCTTCGGCAACGTGAGCGGGATCGATCGCAGTCAGGGCTTGGTGGCCATTAAGCCCAGCGGCGTTGCCTACGAGGACTTAACTCCGGCTCAAATCGTGATTTCCGATCTGAAGGGAAAGGTCGTGGACGGAAACCTTCGTCCATCCTCGGATTTGCCTACGCATGTGGAGTTGTACAAGAACTTTCCGAACATTGGGGGAGTCGCCCACACTCATTCGGAATTCGCTACAGCATGGGCTCAAGCCGAGAAGCCGATCCCATGCATGGGCACCACCCACGCTGACTATTTTCACGGTCCGATCCCGGTGACCGATCGGTTGAGCGTGCCAGAAATTGAAGGCGACTACGAACTGGAAACCGGCACCGCCATTTGCCGCACTTTCGATAAGCTCGATCCCGACGCAATTCCCGCGGTCCTTGTGGCCGGTCACGCTCCATTTTGCTGGGGACCAAGCGCCGTCGAAGCCGCACACAACGCAGTAGTGCTGGAATACGTCGCACGGATGGCACACCACTCCCTGCTGATAAATGCGGAGGCAAGACCCCTGGCCCGCGAATTGCACGACAAGCATTTCCTGCGCAAGCACGGCCGAAACGCCTATTACGGACAGGTCAAGACACAATGAATCCTGCTCTGCTCCTGTTGAGTTCCTCCACCCTGGTGCATCTGTCGCCAGTCGACCTGGTGATCATCGTCTTCTATTTCGGATTGGTGCTGGCCATCGGACTGTATCTGAAGGAACAGGCCAACACGGGGGAAGATTTCTTCATGGCCGGCCGCGAGATGACGGCGTGGGTGGCAGGTCTCGCGTTCCTGTCGGCGAATCTGGGATCGCTCGAACTGATGGGCTGGGCGGGCAACTCCTATAAGTATGGAATTCTGGCGGCTCACTGGTACTGGATCGGGGCTATCCCGGCCATGCTGTTTCTGGCCCTGATCATGATGCCGTTTTACTACGTGTGCAAGACCCACTCGGTGCCTGGTTACCTCAAGCTGCGTTTCGGTCAGGACAGCCAGGCGCTCTCCTCGATTTCCTTTGCCCTGATGACGGTTCTGATGAGCGGCATCAATATGTACGCAATGGCCGTGGTCATGAAAGTTGTGCTCGGTTGGGATATCAACTTCAGCATTCTGGTGTCATCGGTAACGGTAGCCATTTACGTAGCCCTGGGCGGCTTGCGATCGGCGATCTTCAACGAAGTGCTGCAGTTCTTTCTGATCTGGGCCGGTGCGCTGCTGATTCCCATCCTCGGCCTGATCGAAGCCGGCGGTTGGAGCGGACTGCAGGCAAAGATTCTGCAGAACTTGACCGAGCAACATGCGGCAAATCCTGGCGCGTACACGCACCTGTGGTCAACTTTGGGGGACTTTAGCAATAACCCAATGGGTATTAATTGGGTCGGCATTGTATTCGGACTGGGTGCAGTAATCTCGATGGGCTATTGGACGACCGACTTCCTGGTCGTGCAGCGCGTTTTGTCGGCAAAGGATCTGCGGTCGGCGGAACTCGCCCCTATCATCGGGGCCGCCTTCAAGATGATGGTTCCCTTCATCGTCATCCTTCCCGGCCTTCTGGGTCTTGCGTTACTGCGCGATCCGCACACCGGCAGCCTGCTGCGGCTGGTGCCGGCCGACGTGGCGTGGTCAAAAGCTGGACAGGCGCAGGGGTTGCACGGTTACGACGAAGTCTTGCCGCTCATGCTGGCACGCTACTGTGGCCCCGGATTGCTCGGGCTCGGCATCACCGCACTGATTGCAGGTTTCATGTCGGGGATGGCCGGAAACGTGAGCGCGTTCGCAACCGTGTGGACCTACGACATCTACGGTGCACTGATCAACAAGAACGCCAGCGACGCAGGCAAAGTCAAGATGGGCCGCTGGATCACGGTCATCGGCGTTGGAATCAGCATCGGCACCGCTTATCTCGTGATGCACGCCCAGAGCATCATGGACTATGTGCAGGCGCTGTTCAGCTTCTTCATTGCCCCGCTGTTCGGCACGGTGATCCTGGGCATGTTGTGGAAACGTGCAACCAAGGCCGGTGGTTTCTGGGGATTGCTCGCGGGAACGCTCTCTTCGATCGGAATGTACACCTGGGGAAAACTGGATCCCTCGTCGGTACGCTATCTTGCCCTCTCGGATAAAGCGCAGGATCAGGCGCAGAACATGTTCCGCGCTCTGTGGTGCTGGCTGATTTGCGTGATCGTGACCGTGGCGGTCAGCCTGATGAGCAAGCCGAAATCCGACGAGGAGTTGAAAAACCTGGTCTATGGGCTTACGCCGATTCCGAAACAAGAACACGCCAGCATATTCCAGAGCCCCCTCTTCTGGGGTGCCGTGGTCGCGATAGGGTTTGTCATTTTGCAAATCATTTTCTGGTAGGGAGAAATAATGAAATCCGGCGGATCGTTGTCAATCTGGTTCTTCATTGGGATTTCCTTGGCGGTCAACGGCGCCGTGATTTGTGCCCGAGGGATTTACGAGCTGATGTCTCCGCCCGCCGTCCAGGTTGTGCTTTACAACCTCCACGCCAACATTTGGTGGGGGGCCGTGTTGCTCATTCTAGGTTTGTTTTTCAGCCTGCGCTTCTCGCCCGCGCGCGAACGTGCGCGCATGGCGGGAAATTCTTAACGGTTGTCATAAATCCTGTCATGCACAAAGAAGGACTCATATGCCTGAAAAGAAAATGACGATGGGTGTCATTATCGGGAATCGCGGCTTTTTCCCCGACCAGTTGGCCAAGAGTGGGCGCGAGGAGATGATTCAGGCGCTCGCGAAAGCCGGAATGGATTGTGTGGTACTCGGTCCAGAAGATAGCAAACACGGAGCCGTCGAGACTCACGAAGAAGCGAAACGTTGTGCCGCCCTGTTCCAGAAAAATCGGGACAAGATCGACGGTGTGATCGTGTCGCTTCCGAACTTCGGCGACGAACGCGCTATCGCCGATACCATGCGGCTTTCCAAGCTCGATGTGCCGGTCCTGGTGCAGGCCACTCCCGACGATGCCTCCAAGATGACGATTCTGCACCGCCGCGACAGCTTCTGCGGAAAGATGTCGGCCTGCAACAATCTCCGCCAGTACGGGATTCCTTATTCGCTGACCAAATTGCACACGGTGAGCCCCGACTCGAAAGATTTCGAGAATGACCTCGCCTGGTTCGCCGCCGTCTGCCGCGTTGCCAACGGGATGCGCAACCTCCGCGTGGGCAGCATCGGAGCGCGCCCCACAGCGTTCAATACTGTGCGTTACAGCGAGAAACTCCTCGAAGCCCACGGAATTTCGACCGAGACCCTCGACCTGTCGGAAGTCTTTGGCCGGATCGCCAAACTGAAAGACGATCACTCCGGCGTGCAGGCTAAGCTGTCGGAGATCAAGAAATATGTGACCACCGGCGGGGTTCCCGACGCAGCCCTCATCAAGATGGCGAAGCTCGGCTACGTGATCGACGACTGGATGAAGCAGACCGACGTGCGCATCAGCGCGGTGCAGTGCTGGACGTCGATGGAAGAATATTTTGGCGTCGTGCCCTGCACCATCATGAGCATGATGAGCAACAATCTGTTTCCGGCGGCGTGCGAGGTCGACGTCTGCGGTACGCTCAGCATGCATGCTCTGGCGCTGGCATCAGAAACTCCAAGCGCTCTGCTCGACTGGAACAACAACTACGGGGCCGATCCCGACAAGGCCGTCTGTTTCCACTGCAGCAACCTGCCGAAGCATTTCTTCCAGGACGTGCGCATGGACTTTCAGGAGATCATCGCCGGTACCGTCGGCAAGGACAATACCTTCGGCACCGTCGTCGGCCGTGTGAAACCGGGAGCGATGAGCTTTGCCCGCTTCTCCACTGACGATACCGCCGGAGTCATGCGCGGATACGTAGGCGAAGGTGCGTTCACCGGCGACGCGCTCAACACGTTCGGCGGGGTTGGCGTGGTGCAGATCGCCGGTCTGCAGAAGTTGCTGCATTACATCTGTGAAAATGGCTTCGAGCACCACGTCGCTGCGAATTTCTCGACCACGGCCGGGGCGGTACACGAAGCCGCGGCGCGGTATCTGGGGTGGCAGATGCACTGGCACGCGAACTGACTTCTCCAGCGGCAAGAGCGCTTCGTTTTTTCAAAGCTGCGGTTGGCACGGCGCGAAGGCCGTGCCCTTTGCCTATGTGGCTGGATCCGGAGGGCTGACGACATGGCCATGGTGGCGGGAGTGGACTTCGGCACTCTGAGCGTGCGCGTTTCCATCGTAGACAGCGACCGCGGTCTGCTGGCGTCCGCCGTTTCGGAATATCCCTTGCATCGCAAGCGCGAAGATCCCGACTTCGCAACCCAGTCCCACGAAGATCACATGCGCGCCCTGGCCGACGCGACGCGCATCGCGGTCCGCTCCGCGGGAATCGCGGGAGACGACATCGAGTCCATCGCGCTCGATACCACCGGATCGAGCGTAGTTCCAGTAGGCGAGGGACTGGTGCCGCTCGACGACTACTACTTGTGGTGCGACCATCGCGCCAAGAAGGAAGCGGCGCACATCACGGAACTGGCCCGGCTGGAAAAGCTGGAAGCCATCGAGTGGTGCGGCGGCGTGTATTCGTCGGAATGGGGGTTTTCCAAGCTGTTGCACTGGCTGCGCCACAATCCGGAAAAGCGTTCAGGTTTTGTCAGCGCGTTCGAGCATTGCGACATGGTCGCCGCCGTGCTGTGTGGGATCACCGACGCCAAGAAGGTGAAGCGCAGCGTGTGTGCTATGGGTCATAAGTGGATGTGGAATGCTTCGCTGGGAGGCCTTCCGCCCGAGAGCTTCCTCGCCAAAGTGGACCCTTTGCTGGCGGGGGTGCGCCCCAGACTCGATGGCATCTACGCAACCTCCGACAAAATCGCGGGCGCGCTGGCGCCGCAGTGGGCAGAGAAACTGGGCTTGAAGGCGGGAATTCCGATTCCCGTGGGAGCTTTTGACGCACACTGGGACGCCATTGGTGCGGGCGCCAAAGAAGGCGATGTCGTCAACGTGGTAGGCACGTCGACCTGCATCATCGCTTACGCTCCCAAGGCGCAGTTGATTCCCGGCGTGTGCGGAGTCGTTCCCGGCAGCGTGCATCCGCAGTTCACCGGAATCGAGGCCGGGCTTTCCGCGACCGGCGACATATTCAATTCGATCGCGCGGCGGGCCAATATCAGTGTCGAGGAGTTAAGCAAGGGGCTTTCCAACTATCGCGCGGGGCAAACCGGGCTTCTCCGCATGACCTGGGATAACGGCGACCGTACCGTGCTGGTGAATCCAAACCTGGGAGGGATGACCCTCGGGTGGAACCTGCAAACCACGGCCCAGGATGAACTTTTCGCCGCCATTGAAGGAACTGCGTTCCATACCCGCGTGATCCTCGATCGTATGAGCGAATATGGCGCTCCGACGCAGCGAGTTATTAATGGCGGAGGCATTCCCCAGAATAACGCGGCCTTGAAC
>Ga0209698_10002911_pt1 | contig 19104 bp, 14 predicted proteins | sample LitLauG_LLR_2012_FD_187203 | JGI IMG/M metagenome (GOLD analysis project Ga0209698, IMG submission 187203) | Freshwater sediment microbial communities from Pennsylvania, USA - Little Laurel Run_MetaG_LLR_2012 (SPAdes) (version 2) | ecosystem: Environmental > Aquatic > Freshwater > Creek >...
TCCGGCGAAGTTACTTCCGCCGGCGGCTCAGCCTGTTTGTTGACCTGAACATAGTTCCCCTCGGTAGTTTCATCCGCTTCTGAAAAGGCGTGCAAACGTCCCTTCAGATCCTCAAACGCGTTGTCGCCTTCGGCCGAGGTCTGCTCAATTACTTCCAGGATTGCTTTGGTCGCATCTACCGCTTCCAAGATGATGCTGATCAGGCTGTTTGTGGCGCGACGCTTACCGTCGCGCACCTGGCTCAGGATGTTCTCGGCCGAATGCGTGACTCCGGTTAATTTGTCGAATCCAAGAAACCCACACGTCCCTTTAATAGTGTGAATGGTGCGAAAAATACTGGCCACCAATTCCTTGTTACCGGGATCTTTTTCGAGTTCAACAATCTCCTGGTCGAGTCGACCTAGGTTTTCGTTGCTCTCTATCAAAAACTCACGTATTGTGTCGAAGTCTTCCATTGATCACGCAGAAGAGAAGCCCGTTCCACTCTGAGTTCCCTCAGAAAATTCTCGGAGTCCTGCATTCGGGTTTATTGACTCTCTTGTCTTAGAGTGCTGTTCCAAGACGGAAACTTCTCAAACCTGGATCACCAGAATGGAACATTCCTTGCACTACAAACATGCTGAAGTTCCGAATTGGGACGGCAAAGCTTTCGCGACCTTAGATCCACAAGAGTTAAGGCAGGCGTAAATCTAAGAAGGGCTGGCCTAAAGAGCCGCGCGGCGTGAGCCGATATAGAGATTTGGTTGGGCATAAATCCACGTAGATTTTGTCTGCCATAAGCCTAATTAAACACTTGCAGAAGGAACTCTCAGTCTCATGACCCCTGAATCTCCAAGCGTGGACACTAATCGTTCGAGCGTGTCCACGAAAATTTTCCTGATTGTCGCGATTTTTTCGCTGCCAATTGGCGTCCTGGCATACTTGCTGGCCGCTAACTACACACCCCAAATCGCTTCCGCTCAGCTCGAATTGGCGGGCAACTCCTTACAGAAACCCTTGATGAGGATGCTGTACGGCTTGTCGAGTTCCAAGAATATCCTCGAAGGATGTGACAGCGGCAATTGTGCTACCGAATTGTCAACGCCAGCAACGGTCGTCAGCTCAAACCTCGAAACCGCCAGCGCACTCAACGTGCAAGTTGGCAGCGATTTGAATACTTCTAACGAAGGGCTGGCGAAGAAGAATCGTAAAGATCTGTCTTTCGACAGTTTGCAGTCGGATTGGAAAGCGCTGCAAGCCAATAGTTCTAAGGTTTCCACGCCGGCGGAACGCGCCGAATTGATCGCCGGCTATGATCGCCTCGCCACCAAGGTCAAACAACTGGTCAGCTATACCGGCGATTCTTCCAGTTTGATTCTGGATCCAGATCTGGACAGCTATTACTTAGTGGATGTCACTCTGCTAGCCATGCCCGAAACAGTGAGCCACGTGGCCAATACCGCTGCAATTGGCAACAGAATTGTCACTGGCGCCGGGTCCGCCGTTGATCAAGCGATGCTTTCTAATGAGAGCGGATTACTGGAAGCGTCGATCAACCGGATTGCCGCTAGCAATGGAACCACTTTTGATGCCGATGCAGCCAACCATGGCCTTAGCCCAACCCTTCAGCCAAAGCTGAGCGCCGCGTTGCAAACGTACCGCGCTGCGGTTACAAACTACCTGTCAACCCTGAAGTCACTGGGCGTCAACCCAACTCAAACCAGCGCCGCTACGCTCGCCGCGCAGGCTGCCGGTGTCCAGAAGGCTAGCTTGGATTATTGGGAAACGGGTGCCAATGAACTCGACACTCTACTCAACATGCGCGTTTCCGATTTCGAAAGCGGTCGCATCCAGGCTCTTGGCTTCTCTGCCTTGGCCGTCGTCCTTGCCACCATCGTTGCTTTTTTGATCGGCCGTTCCATTACCAAGCCATTGCAGGAACTGGTTCGCAACCTGGGTCCAGGGGCCACCTTGCTCGGTGTTTCCGTAGAACGGATCGCGGAAGCCAGCCAAAGCCAAACACCCTCTCCCGAAGAATCTCAGATCATTTGTGAAGAGTTAAATGCCCATGCCGAAAATATGCGTAAGGCTGTCCTTGAGTTGGCTCGCCATGTAGAAGGTAGCGCGGCGGCCTCGCGACTGGCAAACCAAGACGCTGGCCAAGCGCACTCTTAACGGTCGAGATATTTACAAGGAGACACCATGCCAAGCCCGGCTTATAACTCACTACTCAATCTCGTTTCCGTTTACGTCGATTCGAAAAAGGCCGTGGAAGTTCTCACGCGCCAGTTGACTGCCTGCAGTCTTACCGCCGATACGATTGGCCCTGCGGATATCAAAGCAAATGCCACCCGCTTTGCTACTTCATTCAGCTTGTATGTAGCCGATTCCGGCAAGCGTGATGAATTGAAGACCAAACTCGCGGCCCTCTAAATAAAAGAGCAGCACCACGAAGCCCGTTCCGAACGTGGAACGGGTCTTCGTATTTTCGCCTTATCTTCGCCTATAATAGTGGGCGATGTCGTTCGTTGAGCTTCACGCCCGTTCCGCCTTTTCCTTTCTAGAAGGCTCTTCCCTGCCCGAAGATCTTGCTGCCCGTTGTGCCCACTTTGATCAACCTGCCATGGCAGTTACCGACGCGCATGGCGTCTACGGTTCTCCCCGTTTTCATATGGCGGCCAAGAAATGCGGCATCCGCGCACTGATTGGCGCCGAAATCAACGGAAATACTGAGCCGGACAGCCTGTTGTCCCACCGCCTCACACTGCTGGCTGAAAATCGCACTGGCTACCAAAACCTCTGCCGCCTGATCACCCGCACCAAACTACGAAACATAGCAACGCAGCCAGGCAAACCGGAATTCCCTTTCGCGAGCGACGAAGAATTCACGACTCACGCCAGCGGCTTGGTATGCCTCACGGGCGGCGACGAAGGGCCACTCGCCGCCATTTACCGGCAAGGAGATGGCGTCGCCATCGAACAGCAAGCCCGTAAAATGCTTGAACGCCTCACCGGAATCTTTGGCCGAGGCAACGTTTTTGTCGAGCTGCAACGCCACCATCGCCGCCATCAGGAAGCACGAAATCAATCGCTGGTCCAGCTCGCGCGCAGTCTGCGTCTACCGCTGCTCGCTACCAACGGTGTGACCTATGCCACACCCGACCGGCGGGCCTTGCAAGATGTCCTCACGTGCGTCCATCACAAAACCACACTCAACGAAGCGGGCGTCCTTCTTAACTGCAATAACGAACGCCATCTGAAGACCAGCGCTGAGATGCAGCGGCTCTTTTCAGATTTGCCGGACGCTTTTGCCAACCCGTTTGAGCTGGCGAATCGCTTACAGTTCACTCTCCACGACCTGGGTTATCAATTTCCCCGCTATCCGGTTCCTCCGGGTGAGAGCGAGATGTCGTATCTCCGCCAACTCACCGATCAAGGAGCACGCTGGCGTTACCAGCCATATCACGAAAAAGCGCAACGCCAGATCGAGCGAGAACTCGACATGATCGAAAAGCTTAAACTGCCCGGCTACTTTCTCATCGTTTGGGACTTGATCGACTTCTGCCGCCGCGAGAAGATTCTGGTGCAAGGGCGTGGCTCTGCCGCCAACAGCGCTGTTTGTTACTCGCTCGGCATCACTGCTGTTGACCCCGTCGGCATGGAGCTGCTCTTCGAACGCTTTCTATCGGAAGAGCGCGGGGAGATGCCCGACATTGATCTTGATTTGCCCAGCGGTGATCAGCGCGAACGGGTGATCCAGCATGTCTATCAGCGCTACGGGCCGCTCGGCGCTGCCATGACGGCGAATGTGATCACCTATCGCGGCCGCTCCGCTGTGCGCGATGTTGGTAAAGTTCTCGGATTCTCCGAAGAGCAACTGACGAGTCTTGCCAATCGCATGGGTCACTTTGAGTGGCGCGATCCGAACGACACTCTGGAAAAGCGTTTTGCCGACCAAGGCTTCAATCTGAGTGATCCGCGCATCCACCAGTTCTACACGCTCACGGCTGAAGTGCTCGACCTGCCGCGTCATCTTGGGCAGCATTCCGGCGGCATGGTCGTTTGTCAGGGACAGCTCGATTCCGTGGTTCCGCTCGAACCGGCCACCATGCCCAATCGCACGGTCGTCCAATGGGATAAAGACGATTGCGCCGATCTTTCGATCATCAAGATTGACCTTCTGGGTCTAGGCATGATGGCTGTTTTAGAAGACACCATCACGCTTATTCGCGACAACTATCAGCAGGAGGTTGACCTCGCTCATCTGCCGCCGGATGACAATGCCGTTTATTCGTGTCTGCAAAAAGCCGATACGATTGGCCTCTTCCAAGTCGAAAGCCGGGCGCAAATGTCATGCTTGCCGCGCATGAAGCCGGCCAAGTTTTACGACATCGTGGTGCAAGTTGCCATCATTCGCCCCGGGCCCATCGTTGGGCAGATGCTGCATCCCTATTTGCGCCGCCGGCAAGGCATGGAGGAGCCTGTTTGCCTGCATCCTTCGCTTGAACCTGTGCTGGCGCGCACTCTCGGCGTACCGCTGTTTCAGGAACAACTCATCCGCATTGCGATGATCGCGGCCGGGTTTACGGGCGGACAAGCCGAAGATTTGCGCCGCGCCATGGGATTTAAGCGTTCGGAAAAGCGCATGCGGGAAGTCGAGGTGAATCTGCGCGCCGGTATGGAGCGCAACGGCATCGTAGGCGAGACGCAAGACCGCATCGTACTGGCTATTTCTTCGTTCGCGCTGTACGGCTTTCCCGAATCGCACGCCGCCAGCTTTGCGCTTATTGCTTATGCCAGCGCTTATCTGAAATGCCACTTTTTAGCGGCCTTCACTGTGGCCATGCTCAACAATCAACCGATGGGTTTCTATTCACCCGCCACGCTAGTAAAGGATGCCCAGCGCCACGGCCAGCGCTTCCGTCCGGTCGATATTCTTCGCTCTTCTTATCAATGCACTGTTGAATCCGATGGCAAATGTAAATATGTTCGACTCGGCTTCAACTATGTGCGCGGGCTTAACTCGGCCACGGCCCAACACATTGATGCCGAGCGCCGCCTTGCACCCTTCACCAGCATGCGCGATCTGGTGCGCCGTGTTCCGGGACTCCGGAAAGACGAGATTGCCGCGCTGGCGGAACTTGGTGCGCTGAACGCGTTGCCGAAAGAGAGAACAGACCGCCACCGCCGTGGCGCGCTTTGGCAATCGCAACTCGCTTTACAGCCAGTGGGCGAGTTGCTTGAATCCGCCACCGACGATGGAGTGAGTTCGCCTTTGTCTCCCATGACGGACCAGCAGCGGACTTATGCCGATTTCTCAAACAGCGGATTAACCATTGGCAAACATCCCATGGCACACTACCGCGAACAGATGCGCGCGATGGGAGCGATGGAAGCCGCTATCGTGAAGTCGCAACGCGATGGCGTCGTTCTTACTGTCGCTGGCTGTGTAATCACGCGGCAGCGCCCGGGCACCGCGAAGGGTTTTGTGTTCTTGAGTTTGGAAGATGAAACGGGCGTGGTAAACGTGATTGTGCAGCCCGCTCTTTACGATCTGTACCGGGCGGCTTGCTCTATTGCGCCTTATCTGATCATTAAAGGCGTTCTGCAAAATCAAAGCGGCGTAGTGTCTCTCAAAGCCGGGGTGATCAACGAACTTCGTCTCGCGCAGGCCGCCATACTGCCTTCGCACGACTTTCATTAACAAGTCACAAGCAGCCCACTGTTAAATTGAAGAATCACGCTATGGACCGCCGCGACTTCCTATCCGTCTCTTCAATTGCAGGTATTGCGGCCATCCGCCGTAAAAAGAAGAAGAAAAAGGGCAAGGCTGCCGCACCACCTCCTCCGCCGCCACCGCCGAATCGCGTACAAGTGGCCGCCGGCGTACTTGATGAAGTGACTGTTCCCGAATTGCAGAGCCGCCAGCGCCAGAAACTCCTTACGGCCGAGCGGCTCACCGAACTCTATCTCGCTCGCATTGAAGCCATTGACCGCGCCGGGCCAGCGCTTCATTCGGTGATTGAGATAAATCCTGATGCGCTTGCCACGGCTCGCGCTCTGGATGCCGAGTTTCGAGTGAAAGGTCCGCGCTCACCGCTGCACGGCATGCCGGTCTTGATTAAGGACAACATCGATACCGGCGACAAAATGCAAACAACCGCCGGTTCCCTTGTCCTTGTAGGCAAACCCGCCAGTGCCGATTCATGGGTCGCCGCACGGCTGCGAGCGGCCGGTGCCGTCATCCTGGGCAAAACGAATCTCAGCGAATGGGCGAATTTCCGTTCCACTCATTCCACTAGCGGATGGAGTGGGCGCGGTGGTCAAACCAAGAACCCTTATGCACTTGATCGCAATCCCTGTGGCTCCAGTTCCGGCACAGGCGCGGCCATTTCCACCAGCCTTGCCACGGTAGGCGTGGGCAGTGAGACAGATGGCTCCGTGGTTTGCCCTTCCTCGATGTGCGGGATCGTTGGCATCAAACCGACTCTTGGCCTGATTAGCCGTGCCGGCATTATTCCGATCTCGCACAGCCAGGACACGGCTGGCCCAATGGCACGTACAGTTTGGGATGCCGCCTTGTTGCTTGGCGTTTTAACAGGTGTCGATCCGCGCGATCCGGCCACCCAAGCCAGCGACGGCAAGAGTTTTCCCGATTACACCCGCTTCTGCGATCCAACGGGGCTGCGCGGGGCGCGCCTGGGTATCGCACGCCAGTATTTCAACATCAGTCCTGCTGTGAACGCACTGATGGAACAGTGCATCGCTCTCATGAGGCAGGCCGGAGCGATTATCGTCGATCCAGTCAATTTTTCAACCAATGAGGGGTGGCGCGATACGGAGATGACGGTCCTGCTCTATGAGTTCAAGAACGATTTGAATGCTTATCTCGCCACACGTGATGCGCCTGTAAAATCGCTGGCGGATTGCATCGCGTTTAACAACGCTAATCGTTCCACCGAGATGCCTTATTTCGATCAGGAAATCATGGAGCAGGCGCAAGCCAAAGGTCCGCTAACGGACAAGGCATACCTCGACGCGGTCGCCAACAATCAAAAGCTGGCACGCACCGAAGGCATAGACGCGATCATGTCGAAAAACAATCTGGATGCCATCATTGCGCCGACAGCCGGCCCGGCTTGGCTTACAGATTGGGTCGATGGCGACCACGCTGATAGTGGCTGCTCTTCACCGCCTGCCGTGGCTGGCTATCCGCACATCACTGTGCCGGCTGGGTTTCAATTTGGTTTGCCGATTGGTATTTCTTTCTTCGGCGCACCCTGGAGCGAACCCAAACTCATCAAAGTCGCATATGCATTCGAACAGGCGCATAAAGCTCGCCGCAAACCGGAATTCTTACCAAGTGTGACTTATCATGGCTGACCGTCACAGACTTGTCATTTTGGGAGGTGGCTTCGCCGGCCTCTATGCGGCACAAGCGCTCAAGCGCGCGCCGCTCGATATCACATTAATCGACCGCCGCAATTACCACCTCTTCCAGCCGCTGCTGTATCAGGTGGCTACCGGATCGTTGTCGCCCGGCGAGATTGCCGCTCCAATTCGTGGCGTTCTTAGCGATCAGAAGAATACCCGGGTGCTGTTGGGCGAGGCGGTTGATATAGACCCAACCGCGAAACAGGTTGTCCTCAAGGACGGCGCTTCGATCCCCTATGATTCTCTGCTCGTCGCCACTGGTTCGCAGGGCAGTTACTTCGGGCATGACGAATGGAAAGCTTGGGCGCCCGGCTTGAAGACAATCGAAGACGCCACCACTATTCGCCATAAAATTCTTCTCGCGTTTGAAGCGGCGGAGCGTACAACCGACCCGGTTGAACGCTGCACTTGGCTCACCTTCGTGATCGTAGGCGCCGGTCCTACCGGAGTTGAGTTGGCGGGAGCGCTAGGCGAGATCGCGAACCACAGTCTTAGACATGATTTCCGCTCCATCAATCCGCAAGACGCTCGCATCATCATTGTCGATGGCGGCAAGCGCGCGCTGGCGGCCTATCCAGAGGACCTTTCACAGAAGGCCGAACAACAGCTCCACTATCTTGGGACTCGCGTTCGCACAGGCGTCACCGTTACCAACGTCGATGAAGATGGCGTTACGCTCAAGACGCCTACGGGTGAGGACCACATTCCCAGCCACACCGTGATTTGGGCGGCAGGCGTAGCTGTCACGGAGTTTGCGCGCACGCTGGCCAAGAAGACATCGGCGACTACTGATCGGGCTGGCCACATTCAAGTGGCGCCTGATTTGAGCATTCCAAGCTTCCCCGACGTTTATGTGGTCGGGGATTTGGCCCTCATGAACGGCAAAGACGGCAAACCGCTGCCGGGTGTCGCACAAGTCGCAATGCAGAGCGGAGCGTATGCAGCGCGCGCCATCGCCAACAAGGTAGCGGGCAGACCGGCTCTTCCGCCGTTTCAATACTTCAACAAGGGCGACCTCGCGGTGATCGGCCGAGCCGCCGCCGTCGCGAACATTTTCGGCGTTCATCTTTCAGGCCTGATTGCGTGGTTAGTTTGGCTTTTCGTCCATTTGCTCTATATAGTCGAATTCCAAAGTCGAATTCTTGTGGCTGTTGAATGGGGTTTTCTATATCTCACCTTCAACCGCGGCGCCCGGCTCATCACCGGCGTGGCGGCGAACAAGATGACGGCCAAACCCGAGCCATTGGAAAACCTCGGTGAGTAATTCGTGCTAGAACTTTTCATTTCCGGTCCTGACGGTCCGCCGGCCCGATTGGAGTTGCGCAAGTCGCCGCTCACGTTGGGGCGTTCGGTGGATAACGACCTCGCCTACCCGCACGACCCATGGCTCTCTCGCTATCATCTGGCCTTCGAACAACGCGAAAGAACCTGGTGGATTCGCGATTGCGAAAGCCGAAACGGCACCGTGCTGAATGCTGCTGGGATTAAGGAGGCTAAGCCGCTCAAGGCTGGCGACAAGGTATTGGCTGGCCACCTGACGATTGAGATTCGCGAGCGGCCTTCTGAGGTGCAACGGCCTGTCATTTCCTTTGTTGCCAGGAACGAAGGGGAGCGGAGCACGGACGAGGCTACGTTTGTTACTAGCTTGGACAAAGTGCTCGGCAAAGCTGCCGATGCTCGTCCATCTCGCGAATCAACGGCCTCTCAGCGCATGGTGAGTGCACTCATCCGCGCTGGCCAGGAACTTGTCACCCACCAACCTCTTCAACAATTGTTTGAAACGATTCTTCAGCTCTCCCTGTCAGCGGTGGAAGCGAAACGCGGCGTCATTCTCACGCTGGAAGACGGCGAACTGCAGGTAAGGGCGAGCCAAGGAGACGGTTTCTCGATCAGCACGCTGGTTCGCGATCAAGTTCTGCGAGACAAACGGTCGCTGCTCATCAGCGATGCCATGCGCCACGACACGCTCAGCAAACAGGAGAGCATCGTTCTCTCGCGCGTGCGCAGCATGATGGCGGCACCTTTGCAAACCGGGGATCGCGTCATTGGCATTATCTACGTCGATAACGGCGTGATTCTGCGGCCCTTCGCTCAGGACGATCTTGACTTGTTGACTGTGATGGCGAACGTAGCGGCCATCCGGATCGAACATGCGCGGCTCGCTGAGATTGAACAGTCGGAAAAGCTGATGGAGGCCGATCTTGCGCAGGCGAGTGAGATTCAGCGTTCGCTGCTGCCGACCGAGCCACCAGCGTACGAAGGCTGGGAACTAGCGGGACTCAACCTGCCTTGCCGAACGGTGGGCGGCGACTATTTTGATTTTGTCCCGTATCAAGACGGGCGCCTCGCGGTGGTGGTGGGCGACGTTTCCGGCAAAGGATTGCCGGCTGCTCTGCTGATGTCGAGTTTGCAGGCAAAGGTACAAATGTTGCGTGAGACAAATCCATCGCCCAGCCAAGCGGTAGGCACTTTGAATCGCAGCCTCACGGAGCGGTGCCCGCTCGGCAAGTTCATTACGTTTTTCTATGCGCTGCTGGAACCGACGACGGGCACGCTTGAATATAGCAATGCGGGCCACAACTATCCACTCATCATGCGCAACGATGGATCGGTAGAAACGCTCATGGGCAACGGTCTCGTGATGGGGCTTTTTTCCGCGGTGCATTATGAACTCAAGAAGACCAAGCTGGCTCCAGGCGAGACTTTGGTTCTTTATTCGGACGGCGTGACCGAGGCCGTCGACCTGGCAGACGTGGAGTTTGGCGAAAAGGGACTGGCCGAATTCATGGCCGCCCGCAAATCGGTGCGCTGCGACGACATCGTCAATCAACTGGTTGAATACATGCGCAAATGGCGGGGGAACACTTCCTTCGCAGACGATTTCACGATTGTTCTTGTCCGTCGAACAGCCTAACGTTCGACAATAGCTTATGCTCGTTTTCGTATCAGCCGTTCTGTTGGCATCTTTATCGAACGAATTAGATCAGAAAATATCGGCCACTTTGGCTGCGTACCGCGCGCCGAGTGTTTCGGTGGCGATTGTGCAAGATGGCGAGCTTTCTTACGCGAATGCTTTTGGCGACGCCAATCTGGGCAAGCACCGTCCGGCCGATACTTCGACGCGTTATGCAGTTGGGTCGATCAGCAAGCAATTCACCGTCGCGGCAATCCTTTTGGCGCAGGAGCAAGGCAAACTTTCGCTCGACGACAAAGTTGGGCGCTATCTACCAGACCTCACGAGGGCGAACGAAGTCACCATCCGGCAATTGCTTTCGCATACGTCGGGCTATCAGGATTTTGCGCCGCAAGATTACATGATCGAGGACTGGGCCAAGCCGACGACGCCCGAAGCGATTATGGATCACTGGGCAAAGAAGGCTCTTGATTTCGATCCAGGCACGCGCTGGCAGTACAGCAACACGAACTACACTATCGCGGGGAAAATTCTGGAGAAGGCCACAGGGCAGGATTTGATGAGTTTCCTGCAGCAGTACATTCTGACTCCGTTGGGAATGAAATCGGCCGGCGATTGCGATGTGCGCGATCCGCAAGACGCTACGGCTTATACCCGTTTCGCGATTGGTCCGCCACGGGAAGTTGCGCGCGAGGGTGCGGGCTGGTATTTTGCGGCTGGTGAGTTGTGCATGACGCCATCGGATCTGGCGAAATGGGACATCGCATTTCTTGACAAACGGATTCTTTCCGCGGCGTCTTATGCCGAGTTCAGCAAAGAAGTGAAGCTCAGCGACGGTAAGGCGACTCACTACGCGCTAGGCCTCAGTTTGGGCGAAATGCAAGGCTTGCCTACGATTAGTCACGGCGGAGAGGTCTCGGGCTTTCTCGCTTCGAACACGGTGTTTCCCTCAAAGAATACAGGCATCGTTGTCCTTTCGAATCAAGATGGAGTGAACATGGTTCCAACCGTCGTTCGTGAAGTAGCGGCCACACTGTTTTCCCCAAGCAATGCGGAGACGAGCGCGCAAGATGCCCAGGTTCGAAAGATATTGGAAGAACTGGCGCAGGGGAAGATCACACGCTCGCTGTTTACCAAGAATGCAAACGACTATTTCACGCCGGTAGCGCTGAAGGATATCAAGACGTCGCTCGCGCCGCTTGGCGGATTAAAATATTTGGCACGGCAGAACACGCAGTTGCGCGGCGGCATGACGCACCTTTCGTACCGGGCGCGTTTCGAGCACGATACGGTTGCGTTGAACATCTACATGATGCCGGATGGCACTTTCGAACAGTTTATGATCGAAGAGACCTTTTAATCTTATGAGTTCGCGGCGGGAGTTTCTTGGACAGGTGGCCAGCATAGGCGGCTTGGTGCTAGGTGCCAATGAGAAGGTGCGCTTCGGCATTATCGGTTACGGGGCACGCGGCGAAGAGATCGTCCGGGACGCATTGAATTGTCCGAATACGGAGTTCGCCGCCGTTTGCGATATCTATACCGAGCAACGCGAACGGGCCAAGACCATTGCGCCGGCGGTCAAGACCTATATCGACCACCGGTTGATGCTGGAAGACAAGGATTTGGATGCGGTACTGATTGCCACGCCACAGCATTTGCATTGCGAACACTTTGTCGATTCGATTCATGCCGGCAAGCATGTTTACCAAGAAAAGACGATGGCGTTCACGGTGGAACATGCCAAACGGATGCGAGCGGCACATGAACCTGTGAAGGCGAAGCAAGTGGTGCAAGTTGGCCATCAAGCTTGCTCTTCGGGACATGTGGCGGATGCGCGGAGCTTCCTGACGAATGGCCAATTGGGGCAGATTACCGCTATCGACGCGACCATGTACCGGAACACACCTCACGGCAAGCCGCAATGGTCACGGCCAGTGAACGCGAACATGAATCCGGAGAACATTGTCTGGAGCAAATTTCTGGGTGAGGCAGCAAAGGTGCCGTTTGATGCGAACCGATATCAGAACTGGCGTTTCTTTTGGGACTATTCCGGCGGCAACGTTTACGAGAACATGTGCCACCAAGTGGCGTTCTGGTACAAAGTGCTGAGCCTGAAGATTCCGACGTCGGTGACAATGACCGGCGGCTTGTACCTGTGGAAAGACGGGCGTGAAGTGCCCGACACGATGAACGTGAGCATGACGCAGCCGGAAGAACTGCTTTTCAGTTGGATTTCCGGATTCGGAAACGCCAGTTTAGGCATGACGGAGCAAGTGCTTGGTTCCGACGGAACGATCATGCGTGGCCCGCAAGTGCGCTTTGTGCCTGAGAAGATGAACGCGCCGCAAGTGGAGGCACAGACGGGCAGTACGCCTACGAGCGCTTCGGCCCATATGCGGAACTTCATGGACGCGATTCGCGAAGGCAAAGAGATCAATTGCCCGTTCGATCTCGGTTTCCGCGTTTCGATTGCGTGCCGCATGGCGGTCGAGAGCTACCGGCAGGGCCGCAGCATGCATTGGGATGCGGCCAACGAAGAAATCGTTGCATGATCGACTGGTTGCGCCCCTACTGCCTTTCGTTTCCACACACGACGGAGAGCGTGCAGTGGGAATCCCTGGTGTTTAAGGTGGCGGGCAAGATTTTTGCCATTGCCGCGCTGGAACCTGAGAAGAATGTCCTCTCGATCAAGTGCGCGGAAGAGAAGTTCGCGGAGATGGTGGAGTGTCCAGGCGTAGTGCCTGCGCCGTACTTAGCACGCGCCAAATGGATCGCCTTTGAAAGCGAAGACGCCATCCCACATCAGGAACTGCGGGCGATGGTCCGCGAATCGTACGATCTGGTAGTTGCAAAGCTCCCGCGGAAAGCTAAACTCGAGCTAGCACCGCCGAAGCGACCTCGGAAGTAGAACTCTTTCCTCCCAAGTCTGGGGTGCGCACTTTCTCTTCAGCCAGTACCCCTTCGATAGCTGCGTCGATCTTTTGCGCGGCCGCGCTCAAGCCGAGATGATCGAGCATCATGGCTGCTGACACGATGGCGGCTAGGGGATTCGCAATGCCTTTGCCAGCGATGTCGGGCGCAGATCCGTGAACAGGCTCGAACATGGAGGGATACCGTTTGGTGGGGTCGATGTTCGCGCTGGCGGCCAAACCGATGCTGCCGGAGACGATGGCGGAGATGTCGCTTAGGATATCGCCGAACAAATTCGAGGCGACGACCACATCAAAAGTCTGCGGACGGCGCACGAAGTTCATGGCTGCGGCGTCGACAAGAAGCGATTCGGTTTTGATGTTGGGGTATTCGGCGGCTACGCTTTGAAAAACGCGGTCCCACAGCACCATACTGAAGCCTTGAGCGTTCGATTTGGTGATGGACGTGACCAGGTTCTTCTTTTTACGCTTCGAAGCCAGATCGAAGGCATAGCGTATGATGCGTTCGACGCCGTGGCGCGTGAAGACTGAGGTTTGGATCGCGACTTCTTGCGGATGGGATTCATGAACGAAGCCGCCGATCTGCGCGTATTCGCCTTCGGTGTTCTCGCGAACGACCACCATATCGATATCGCCGGCATTCACCCCTTTGAGCGGTGAATTGACACCTTTGTAAAGAATCGCCGGGCGCACATTGGCGAACTGATCGAAGCGTCGGCGGATGGGCAGCAACAGGCCATTTAGAGTGACATGATCTGGCACCTTCGGATGGCCCACAGCGCCGAGCAGAATGGCGTCGTGTTTGTTCAGAGTCTCAATGGCACCGGGCGGCACCATCGTGCCATGTTTGAAATAGTAATCGGTGCCCCAGTCAAAGACGGTTGGAACGAGAGTAGCGCCCGAGGCTTTAGCAGCCTTGAGCGCCACATCGAATGCGACCCAGGTTACTTCATTGCCGATACCGTCGCCGGGAATCAGCGCAATGGAAAAGTTGGCCTTGTTATCCAAGTTGTCAGGTTACTACTGTTGCGTTGCGGCAGTGGCCGGCGGAGTTCCGATCTTGACACCGATGACTTCACCGGAGACAACCAATTCCACACGGCGGTTTTGCTTGCGGCCGGCAACTGTATCGTTCGGAGCAACGGGAAATTGCGGACCGTAGCCGACGGATGTCATGGCCTGGCCATCAATGCCTTGCTTGCTGAGGTAGTCGCGAACGGTACCCGCGCGCTCTTCAGACAGCTTTTGGTTGAACGCGGCGGAGCCGGTGATATCTGTATAGCCTTCGACCTGCAGATTCAAGCCTGGATGTGAAAGCACAATACCGGAGATTTTGGCCAACGCTTCGCGAGCGTCGGATTTCAGAGTGTATTTGCCGGTATCAAAGAGCACGTCTTGCATCTTCACCACCAGGCCTCGCGGGGTTTCCTGCGTGGGCAGAACGGCGTTGAACTGCTGCAAGAGCTGCTCGCGCAATCTGTTCTTATCGCCTTCAGCCTGGGCACGGAGGCGGTCTGCTTCAGCGGCAGCCAATTGCGCTTTTTGAGCTTGGGCGGCGGCATCGGCGCGAGCGGCATCCGCTTGGATGCGGGCGGCTTCCGCTTGAGCGCGGGCCTCATCGGCCTGCTGACGCGCGATGTCGGCTTGCTGACGAGCCGCATCAGCTTCCAATTTTTGTTTTTCGGCGGCTGCGCGCTGCGCTGCTTCTGACTGGGCTTTAGCGTCGGCTAAACGGGCTTGCTCCTCTGCCTGGGCACGATGGGCTGCTTCTTGTTCAGCATGTTGCTGGGCTTCCAGAGCTTTCTGCTTCTGAGCAGCTTCGCGGGCGGCAGCGTCCTCGCGTTCTTTCTGCAAGGCAAGCTGTTGCTGACGGCGCAGAGAAACGATGCGGGCGTCTTCCGCCTTCTGCACAGCTTCCTTGGCGGTCATGATGGATGGGTTCCATTGCTTGCGGTCTTGATATTCCTGGGCCTGCTGGAGAAGTTTTTGCGCGTCGTTGTAACCATCGGCAGCAAACTCGTCGGCCTTGGCATACTTAGCAATCTGAACGGCGTTGATCGCTTCATAGAGCGACAGGGGGCTCTTCTTGTTGGAGTTGAGATCGACGGGTTTCAATTGGGCTTGCGGAACGTGATATGTGTACTGGCTGCGAGGCAGCAATTCATACTTTGCGTCTACTGTTTCGACTTTGCCGGTAGTATCGGCACGGACGATGTTCTCCATAGCAACGACATCGCTGGGCTGCGGAACGGCAAAATACGGTTCGGCTGTAACGATGAGACCGAACGACTGTAATTCTGTAGTGACTTCGGCCTTGAACGCACCGTCTTTATCCACCACGACTTCGCCCAGGTTATCGGCATGGCCATCGGGCGTGATGGCCCATAAAACGTAGGTGAGAAAGAGCTCGCCGAAGGAATTCGCAGCGGGTAACTCTTTCACGTTGAGTTTGATTTCCATGTGGCCCAGGCGGCTGTTGACTTCGGCCAATCCTTTGGCCTGCGGGGCGAGCGCGGTGCCCTGCAGATCGATTTTTGTCCAACCACTGCGATTGCGATAGCTGACGGCTGAGATCGAGCGCGAAACAGCCTCAACCTTAAAGATAGGCGTCGGCATATCCGGTGTCTGTGCAGCGGTTTGGCCGAGCAAGAGAACAGGCAACAAAGTTGCGAGGAAACAAGTGTAAACCTTCATAGTCGGTACTAGTAGAGCACGATATCGGCCAAACTTCAAGTGTCGCCCTTTGTTCGACTTAGATGTAAAACTACCGGGTGAAAACAACCACCGGTGGGAACTTTCAACCACAACCGCTAAGATCATTATGTGAACACCCCGCAGGTTCCAAAAGAAACGCGCAAGCCGGGCTCGGTATCACACTCTCCGCCGGAAAGGCCGACGGATGTTTTTTCTGGTTCGCGGCTCGCATCCGAGCCCGTTGCGCTTAGATCTGACGAGGCGCAATCGGCATCACCATTCGCGTCGCCGCTATTACCGATCTTCCTGATCGTAGTGGTAGATATTCTTGGGTTTACCATCGTGCTTCCGTTGCTGCCGTTTTATGCAGAAAGACTGGGAGCAACGCCGACATTGGTGGGAATGTTGGTGGCGAGCTACGCGCTGTGCCAACTGATTTCAGGTCCAATTTTGGGACAGTTGTCGGACAGATTTGGGAGGCGCCCGGTCTTGTTGATCAGCCAGGCAGGAACGCTGGCCGGTTTCATCATGACGGCGTTCGCCGGGCAATTGTGGATGGTGTTTGTGGCGCGGGCTATTGACGGCGCGACAGCAGGGAACTTGAGCACGGCGCAGGCGTATATCAGCGATGTGACTAAGCCGGAAGAGCGCGCGAAGTCGTTCGCGATCATTGGCGTGGCTTTCGGATTTGGCTTCTTGGTTGGACCGGGCATCAGCGGCTTTCTGGCGCACTACAGCTATCAAGCGCCTTTGTGGGCGGCGGCGGCGCTTTCCTTTACGAGCATTGTATTTACGTATTTCTTATTGCCACGCAAAGAGCCTGTTCATCAACACGCGCCAGAAGAGGTGGGGCCGGGCGGCAAGCGGCTTTCGCTGATTTCGTGGGGCAGTTATGTGAAGTATTTCGAGGCACCACAGATTTCGCGCCTGCTGATTCAGTGGTGCTTCTTCACACTTTCGTTTTCGACATTCATTTCCGGGTTTGCCCTTTTCGCGGAGCGGCGTTACCAGTGGCATGGGCATGCAGTCGGTGCGGCGGAGGTGGGTTACATTTTTGCGTTCAACGGATTCGTCGGCATTATCATGCAGGGCGGCGTGGTGGGCCGACTGGTGAAACGCTTTGGCGAACGGCGCGTGGTAGAGGTGGGCTTCTTAGGCTCGATGCTGGGCTACGCCGCGATCGGCTTCACTTATACGATTTGGCAGTTGCTGGCGGTGATGCTCATTTCCGCGGTGTTGGGAGCGGGACTTCGTCCGGCGTTGACCAGTTCGATCTCACAGCAAGCAGGACGGCGGGAGCAAGGCGTGATCATCGGACTTACACAATCTCTTACTTCGCTCGGCCAGATTACAGCACCGCCGCTGGCAGGGTATCTGATTGGACGTCACTGGTTAATCGCCTGGGCCGTTTGGGCAGGCGTATTATCAGGACTCGCGCTGTTTTTCAGATTGCAGACGAATGGCGCGTCCAAGAATGAGACCGTCTGAGTGGCTGTTCCTAAGCTATTTCGCCTATGTCGTAGTACTTAGCGCGATCTTTCGCGATCGGCCACACTTGCATGTGTCGCAGCCGCTGATCTATTTTTTCGCGGCCTTTGCGCTGTTCCTTTCGTTGAGGAGATTGCAACGCGGGCGTCTGGAAACGGTCATCGCGATCGTGCGCGATTGGCTGCCGATTATCGTCTTGCTAGTCGCGTTTCGTGAGATGGAGTTGTTTGTTCCGGCGAAATACGATCTGGTGCTAGAGAGCGGGTGGATCAAGCTGGATCAAATCGTGCTCCACGATTGGCGTTTGCGGGCGCTGATTGAGCGGACCGGAACTGCCGCGCCGCTTTACTTTGAGTTCTGCTACCTGCTGGTCTATGGGTTGGCGGTGTTTACGCTTGGCTGGATTGCGGCGCTTGATAACCGGCGGTTGATCGATTATTTCTGGGCGGTTTATCTGTCAGGCACGTTGAGTGCGTATGCGTTGTTTCCCTTCTTCCCTTCGTTGCCGCCGCGCTATGCGTTCACCTTGGTTGAGCCGCCACAGGTGACGACATGGGTGCGAACGTTGAATCTAGAATTGCTGCGCGGAGCAACCATTCACGCGGGCGTTTTTCCAAGCGCGCATGTGTCATCGGCCTTTTCGGCAGTGTGGGCTTTGTATTTCATTTTTCCGAAGAAACACTGGCTGGCACACGCGATGTTGGTCTATGCCATTAGCGTTTCGACTGCGACGGTTTATGGCCGTTATCATTATGTGGCGGACGTGCTGGCCGGGTTTGCGGTGAGCCTGATCGCGCTGGGTGTAGCATTTTCGATGAAGAGCTATGTGCAGAAGCATTAAGGTTTTGAGACGGCCAGACGAGCCGGCAACGCCGGATGAAGTATCGCAAGCGGCGTTGCAATTTGTGCGCAAGATTAGCGGCTATAACAAGCCGTCGAAGGCGAACCAGGAAGCGTTTGAGAAAGCGGTTCGCGAGATTGCGGACGCGAGCCAGCGGTTGTTAGAACAGGTGACACGTTAACGCTTGGGCAGTGGACCGGCAGTGCGGACTTCTTCACCGCCGTTCTTGACCGTCCAGGTTTTGTTGTCAGTGGACTCTGCTTGCTCCCACTGGATTTTGTTGCGGCCACTAAAGACATTGGTCGTGCGGTAGTAGATGGTTGAGCCGCCTTGGTCCCAAGTGGTGGTGTAGACCCACTTGTCTCCTTGGATTTCCAGGTCACCGCGCGAACTGGCACGGCCTTCGGGCCTAACGTTCTGCGTGTAGTAATGCCCGGGCTTATCCGGCACGGGGATAAAAATCAACAGATTGCCCGCGACGCCATTCACTGTTTGCTCGCAGGTGAAGTAGCGACCGACGAGCGCGCACTGGTTGGTGAGTTTATCGGAGGACGGATCTTTGGTATGGCCAACTTTCCAAGAGCCGGCATAGAGCCAAAGAGGCGTATAGGCATCGGCGGCGTTCAGTAGCGAGGAGGCGAGCAGCAAAAGAGCAATTGCGTTGCGCATAGCTGGATTTTAGCGAGTTCGCCGTCGTTAAGCGGCGGCTTGATTGGACTTAGGGGCCGTTTTCTCCTGCTGGTTTGAAGTTTGGGCGGCGAGGTAGCGCTGGATTTGGGGAGTTGTAAAAACGAAGCCATTTTCGTCCGGGGTGGGTTCGTATG
>Ga0209698_10002912_pt1 | contig 19102 bp, 13 predicted proteins | sample LitLauG_LLR_2012_FD_187203 | JGI IMG/M metagenome (GOLD analysis project Ga0209698, IMG submission 187203) | Freshwater sediment microbial communities from Pennsylvania, USA - Little Laurel Run_MetaG_LLR_2012 (SPAdes) (version 2) | ecosystem: Environmental > Aquatic > Freshwater > Creek >...
GGCAGATTCGGCAGTCACGTCATGGATTGAATCGAAGGCGAATGAATATCTCGAGCGAATCCTCGACGGTGTCAAACGCGTTCAGATTCGCAAAGCTCTGCATGCATCCACAACACACAAATACGACTTTTTGACCGCCTATGTTGACGATCTGAAGAATGTCGTCGACATGCATGCCGTGCGCGACTCCAAGATCAGGCTGGGCGTGGATCCCCTCGGAGGAGCGGGCATTGATTATTGGCCGCGGATCGCCGAGCAATACGGTCTCGATCTGACAATCGTCAACGAATCCGTAGACCCAACATTTCGCTTCATGACCGTGGATTGGGACGGGAAGATTCGTATGGATCCTTCCTCGCCTGACGCGATGCAGCGGCTTATTGCTTTGAAGGATAAGTTCGATATTGCGTTTGCCAGCGATACGGATCACGATCGCCATGGCATTGTGACCAAGGGGAGCGGGTTGTTGCCTCCAAATCACTACCTCTCAGTGTGCGTCAGCTACCTATTCGCCAACCGGACCGAATGGCGGAAAGAAGTCGCAGTCGGCAAGACCGTGGTGAGCAGCAGCATGATCGATCGCGTCAGCGCCGGCCTGGGCCGGCAACTGTGTGAAGTTCCTGTTGGCTTCAAGTGGTTTGTCGAAGGATTGCTCGCTGGCAGCCTGGGTTTTGGCGGAGAGGAGAGCGCAGGTTCCTCCTTTCTGCGTCGCGACGGCAGCGTGTGGACCACCGATAAGGACGGGATTATTCCCTGTCTGCTCTCAGCAGAAATTACAGCGCGTGTGGGGAATGATCCCGGAGAGATTTATCGCGAGCTGACCCGTGAATTCGGAAATCCCGTCTACGAGCGCATCGATGCGCCAGCTTCGCCAGAAGATAAAGCGGCTTTGGCACGACTGTCTCCCTCTGACATTCATGCAACCGATGTTGGTGGTCAGCCGATCCTGAAGATTCTTACTAACGCTCCGGGAAATGGCAGCCCAATTGGAGGGGTCAAAGTGATTGCGAAGGATGGCTGGTTTGCAGCGCGTCCCTCGGGCACAGAACAAATCTACAAGATCTACGCCGAGAGTTTCCTTGGCCGCGACCATCTGCGGCAGATCGAGGATGAAGCCCAGGGCATCGTTTCGGAGACGCTCGCGCGCAGTGCGCAAGTGGCCGGAAGCGAAAAGCCGTGAGAGGAGCATTCCCATGAGCAACGCGACAATCGATGATCGCCCCTTGGATTCCGGCATTTCAGATGCTCTGACCGAGTTGGCGCTGGATCTCAGGTGGTCGTTCAATCATGCGGCGGATGAGCTTTGGAAGCGACTCGATCACGAATTGTGGGACCTGACCCACAATCCTTGGATTTTGCTGCAAACCGTATCCCGCGACAAACTGCAGACGGTTACCTCTGACCCGGGATTTCAAAGTCTCCTTGCCGAGTTGCGCCGAGAGAAGAAGATTATCGAAGAGTCGGAGAATTGGTTCCAAACGGCGCATCCGCGCTCGGGCATATCGACAGTTGCGTATTTCTCAATGGAGTTCATGCTGAGCGAAGCGCTGCCGATTTATTCCGGCGGACTCGGTAACGTGGCCGGCGATCAGCTTAAAGCGGCAAGTAACCTGGGTGTCCCGGTGATCGGAATTGGCTTGCTCTATCAACAAGGTTATTTCCGGCAGGAGATTGATGCGCAAGGGCACCAGCAAGCTCTGTACCCATTCAACGATCCCGGGCAGCTACCGATTTGGCCGGTGCGCGCGCCAAACGGCGAATGGCTGCGCCTGGCCGCCGCTTTCCCTGGTTTCAAGTTGTGGATCAGAATTTGGCAGGTGCAGGTGGGACGGGTGAAATTGTATTTGCTCGACACCAACGATCCCGCAAACCCTCCGGCCTTTCGCGGTATTACTTCTCAGCTGTACGGAGGCGGTTCGGAGTTGCGGTTGAGGCAGGAGTTGGTGCTCGGTGTCGGAGGCTGGCGACTAGTGCGCGCGCTGGGATTGCAACCCGAGGTGTGCCACCTCAATGAAGGTCACGCCGCATTCGCGGTCCTGGAGCGGGCGCGCTGGTACATGGAAGACAATGGCAAGAGCTTTGAGGACGCTCTTGCCGTCACCCGCGCTGGCAATCTCTTTACCACTCATACTCCCGTGGAAGCAGGCTTTGACCGCTTTGCGCCCAGCCTGATCGAAAGATATCTCAATGAGTATGCCAGAGAGAAGCTGTCCATTTCGCTTGACAACCTACTTGCATTGGGGCGGCGCGATCGCCTGGACTCGTCTGAGCCGTTCAATATGGCGTATCTCGCGATCCGCGGCAGCGGCGCCATCAACGGCGTCAGCAAACTGCATGGCCAGGTGAGCCGGCGTCTGTTCCAGTCGCTCTTTCCCAGGTGGCCTGAAGCAGAGGTGCCGGTAACACATGTGACCAACGGAGTTCATGCCGCTTCCTGGGATTCTGCCGAAGCTGACCGCTTGTGGGAGAGTGCTTGCGGAAAACGGTGCTGGTGCGGAACGTTAGCAGACATGGAGAAAGAGATCCGCGCCGTCAGCGATTTCAATCTGTGGCAACTTCGCGCAGATAATCGCAAGAATCTCGTTGAGTACGTGAGAAGACTCGACGTCCGTCAATTGGCATCTCAGGGGGAATCGCCGGAAGCCGTTGCGCAGGCCGCACAGGTACTCGATGAGAATGTTTTGACTCTGGGCTTTGCCCGCCGCTTTGCTGCGTACAAGCGCCCGAACCTTCTCCTGCACAATCCTGCGCGGCTCATCGGGATTCTGACGAATCAGGAGCGCCCTGTTCAGCTCGTGCTAGCAGGCAAAGCACATCCTCAAGATACCGAGGGACAGGAAATGATCCGGCAATGGTTCCAGTTTGTCCGGCGACCCGAAGTTCAAAACCGAGTGGTCTTCCTTTCGGATTACGACGTAATCATGGCGGAACACCTGGTTCAGGGCGTCGATGTCTGGGTGAACACACCACGACGGCCTTGGGAAGCCAGCGGCACCAGTGGCATGAAGGTGCTTGTGAACGGCGGCTTGAACCTTTCGGAACTCGATGGCTGGTGGGCTGAAGCATATACGCCGAAAGTAGGCTGGGCGATCGGAGATGGGCGCGAACATGGGGATGACCCTTCCTGCGATGCAACTGAGGCTGAAGCTCTTTATGGCCTACTCGAAAAAGAGGTGATCCCGGAGTTCTATGCCCGCGACGAACATGGAATTCCCCGCAACTGGATTGCCCGCATTCGCGAAAGCATGGCCTGTTTGACTCCGATCTTCTCGACTAACCGCTCGGTCAGGCAATATACCGAAGAACATTATCTCCCTGCGGCAGCGGCTTTTCGCGGGCGCGCCGAAGATCGAGGTTCAGAGGGAGCCGAAATCGTCGCCTGGCAAACCGAACTTGCGAAGCATTGGTCAGCGCTGCGATTTGGGCTCGCAACCGTCGAGCAGCAGGGAGCGCAAAATCTGTTTCACGTTCAGGTTCTTCTTAATGATATGGACCCCGATGCCGTGAGCGTCGAGCTCTACGCAGAATCGCAGAAAGGCGGCGAACCAATCGCGCTGGCGATGACTTCTGGTGAGCGGATGGCCGGAGCAAAGAACGCTTTCACCTACAGTGCATCTGTTCCGGTGAATCGTCCAGTTGCGGATTACACGCCGCGCCTCGTCCCAAGACATGCGGGAGCGTTGGTGCCGCTTGAGGCTCCTTTCATTCTTTGGCACGAAACACCTTCCTGGCGATGAACGTTAGATCCGAAGTTGGAGAAACCACGATGCCCGTCGAATCTCGAATGCCCCATAACCGACACCCCCTGGAACTCATCTCTGATTCTTCATATGAGAGCCGGCGTGAGTTCGTCGAAAAACTGGCGCACAAACTCTGGGTGCAAAGGGGGAGCCCTGTCGGATCGCCAGACGTCGACTGGTTCGCTGCAGAACAAGCTGTGTATGAATCGCTGGTAGCATCCGGCATGATTGCCGCATCCCCGGAGGACCAGCAGAACTTCAGAAGGAAGATCTACCGCCGTGCTTGAAATTACTCGGAGAAGATAACGTGAAGTGATCTTCTGCTCTTTGGCATATTCAGGATTTCGGAGAGTTCGTTTGACGGTGCACCAAAACTTCTCATTGAGGAAAGCACGTCGGTGTTGAGAGTCGCTTTGAGTCGAGTTACAGTTATGTTTTGAGGGCGAAACTGATGGGTTCCGATCCGAAGAACGCAGCCGAATTGGTCGATGGATCGCCACACCTTGCGCAGTCGGTATCCGCGCCACTCACTCGAGCGGCCATCTTCCTGGTCGTGAAGCTCAACCCAGAGTCAGAAAATCGAGCCGTGCTGCTTAGTTTTTGTGGTGACCTCGCAGGGTTGTTGCGAGCGGTAGAATTTCGCGACTTGGAAGCTGGTCTTTCCTGCGTCATGGCGATCGGGTCTGACGCATGGGACCGCCTCTTCGGTGCACCGCGGCCTGCGGAATTGCATCAGTTCCGGGAGATTCGCGCAGGAGAGCGTCATGCGGTATCGACACCCGGTGACCTCTTGTTCCACATTCGAGCGAAGCGCATGGATCTTTGCTTCGAATTGGCAACACAGATCATGGCCCGCCTGGGAAATGCCGTTTCGCCCGTCGACGAGGTACAAGGTTTCCGCTATTTTGATGACCGCGATCTGTTGGGTTTCGTTGACGGGACGGAGAATCCCAGGGGTGCAGCTGTGAACACCGCTGTTCTCATCGGTGACGAAGACGCCAACTTTGCCGCCGGCAGCTATGTGATCGTGCAGAAGTACCTGCACAATCTAGACGCATGGAATGCACTCTCTACGGAGACGCAGGAGCGCATCATCGGCCGCACCAAATTGTCCGACATTGAACTGGACGATTCAATCAAGCCAACATCCGCGCACAACGCCCTCACGACGATCGTCGAGGACGGCAAGGAAATAAAAATTCTGCGGGACAACATGCCCTTCGGTCGCCCCTCCCTTGGCGAATTTGGCACGTATTTCATCGGCTACAGCCGCTCGCCACACACCATCGAACAAATGCTCGAAAACATGTTTGTTGGAAAGCCGCCTGGCAACTACGACCGTCTGCTCGACTTTAGCCAGGCCGTCACTGGGAATCTCTTCTTTGTTCCATCGGCAACTTTCCTGGAAAACGTGTCTACAGTTCAACTTGCTGTTGCGGATGGCTCATCGATGCCAGTTGCAGACCAAGGCGATTCCTCCAAATCATCGATGCGCGACGGTTCGCTTCGCATCGGATCTCTCAAAGGAGAAACACGACATGAATAATCTCCATCGCGATCTTGCTCCTATTTCCGATTCGGCCTGGGTGCAAATTGAAGCCGAAACCTCGCGCACGTTGAAGCGCTACCTCGCCGGACGTCGCGTCGTCGATGTGAAGGGGCCGGCCGGCGCAGCTTTCTCTGCTGTTGGCACCGGCCACCTGCGGGCGATCGCTGCCCCAGCCAAGGATATTGTCGCAAGGCAGCGTGAGGCAAAGGCAGTGGTCGAAATGCGCGTTCCATTCGAATTGGATCGTCAGATGATTGACGATGTCGAGCGCGGAGCCAATGATTCCGACTGGCAGCCCGCGAAAGACGCAGCGCGGCAACTCGCCTTTGCCGAGGACCGGGCGATATTTGAGGGTTATGCCGCCGCCGACATCGAAGGTATTCGTAAGGGCACCAGCAATCCGGCCATGACTCTTCCGGGCGACGTGCGTCAGTACCCAGAGGCGATTGCCCAGGCTCTGAGCAGATTGCGTCTCGTCGGCGTCAACAGCCCTTACTCGGCTTTATTTGGAGCCGATGAGTATACCGCTCTGGCTGAGACCAGTGACCACGGTTATCCGGTGCTCGAACATATCAAGCGGCTTGTTGACGACCAGATTATCTGGGCGCCCGCCATTGAGGGCGCATTCGTAATGACTACACGTGGCGGTGACTTTGAACTGCATATCGGTCAGGACGTCTCTATCGGCTATCTCAATCACGCCGAGAGGTCGGTGAGCTTGTATCTCCAGGAGACCTTCACATTCCTTCTGCTGACTGGAGAAGCCTCAGTTGCGCTCGCGGCCCCCCAGAAGGCAAAGAACCGTTGAAGGAATATTCAGGCTTTCTAATTCGGAATCTACTATGACTTCTAGACTCCGGCCCGCGCAAGAGGTGCTTTACGCGGGCGCGAGTTCAGCGAGTGTCGCATTCGAAGTCGTCCGACGAAGAGTCCAATGAACGACACGAACTGCAGAAGCGTGAGAATCGCCTCGATCGCCCTATATGTTGACGGCATTTCCGTATCCGCCTTTCGGCACGCTTGCGGTCACAAGCGCCGTCCTCAGCTGCCGATTTCTGCGGGCAAGCTCAGACACATATCGCTGCAGGGTCTCCAGGTGGCTCTGCCAGTCTCCCTCGATTCTTTGCTTCCATTCTTGATGCCCATGGTATAAGGGAACTGGCTTCCTGGCTTTCTGCCCTGGAGCAACGGTTCCAGCAGTTGTTCGCGCCGAAAGCTCTTGACTCTTCCGATTCGACGTGACATTTCCATTTTGAAAATTCATTGTTCTCATAACTGCGCTCCTCGTGCGCGGCTCGAGCCACCTTTCTCACGCGCTCTGCGGGGTTTGGGCGCGCTGGATACAAGTGCGCCGCACTATCGCCATTACGCCAGAAGAGCGTCGACGAGTCTATTGGACAAAGGTATTGATTGATGGTGATGCGGAGACTTACCGCGTCAATCGCGGACAAGACCGACAGCCACCAGCGGGAACCCTCATGAAGGCTGGAACGTTTCCGAGGCCGCCGGCCTCTCGTTCCTCTATTTCATCGGTGAGCGTGAAACAGCACCGCCCGCGAGTCACCATCTCGCAGCGCATCGCAATCGGCTTTCGAGGGTATTTGAATACCGAATGATGAGTGGCAGCGCCGGCCACGTCTCCCGCAAAACCTTCAGTGAACGTTTCTCCAGACTGTGGGTGACGCCGCCCAATCTTGAATTGCTGAACCAACGCGCGCGAGATGTTTCTCCTCCCTGGACGTTCCATACCCGGTCCCCACGAGTCATTGAGTCAGTAGCCAGCCAGAGTCAGCGGCGTCCCCGCAAGACGCATAAACTGCACATTCTATTGATCAAAGCCCGGACGCGAACCACCTCCGGGGGCCCCGCGCGCAACGATATCGAGATGCCTGCGGATCTTGTGTTGACAACACGGCGTAGTTCTTCATGGATTGTTCATGGAAGACTCGCAAGCGCCAAACTCTTTGTGTCGCTCCGATGTACGGAAACCTTATGATGTGTGGTCGGCACTGAAACAGGCTGGATCAGGAGTTTTTCCGGCGAATTTGGTGATAGTCGTTGTAGAATTACTTGGAACTTTCGCCGTTTGTCGGCGCGCAAGTCTCTCCACCTTAGGCAGAATGGTCCCCGATCCTCGGGTTTCATTGCCAGCAATTTCTGCCTTGCTCTCGAGTGAAGAGAAATGAATTCACTGAAAGTCAATTAATTGTGCTCGGTGTACTCACGTGCGCTGGCAAATCTCGCCATGTGCGATGCGACTTCGAGCAGGAGGATTTGCAATTGCAAGGACATCCCCGGCCAATCTCTCTCGCCGGCTCTCAACTGGGTGAAGTGCGCCACGTCTGCGCCTTCTTTTCGAGTGACGATGAAGAGTATCGTGTGTTGCTTCCCTTCATCCGGGAAGGTCTGTCCTGTGGAAACAAGGCCGTGTATGTTATCAATCCTGAGGCACGGCAGGATCATCTGCAACGCCTAGCCAAGGCGGGCGTCGACTCAACCGCTTATGAACAAAGCGGACAGCTTCAGATCAAGATCAATACCGAAGTCTATCTGCGAGACGGACGTTTCGATCAAGACCGAATGATTGCTGCATTCGAAGAGATGGCGAGTTCTGCCCGGACTGCGGAGGGATTCCCAATGAGCCGCATCGTTTGCCGAATGGATTGGGCTTCCGGAGATCAATCTCGCATCCAGAATGTGATCGAGTTTGAGTCGCGCGTGAATGATGTGTGGCGCAGATTCGACGATGCTGTGATTTGCACATACCATCTGGGGCAACTAACCGGGGATGCGGTGATTGACATCATGCGCACGCACCCAATGGTCATTATTGGCGGACAACTCCAGCAAAACCCATTCTTCACGCCTCCTGAAGAATTTCTCCACGAATTTCGCGGACGGCGATCCGGACGAACAAGTCTGCAGTAGTGAGCGAGCATGCACCAGCCACCAACGGATTCGGCGACTGAAGTAAAACGGCTGCAACGCTGTATGAATGACTTGGTCAGCGTCCTTGCACTGCCGGCCGTCTGGAGCGTCAGCGAACCGGGTCGAATCCTGGAGACCTTACTCGATGCCCTCATGGGAATACTCGACCTCGACTTCCTCTATGCGCGAGCCCAACTTGGCCCACACGAGGCTCCGATCGACGCGCTTCGGACGACTCAACCCTTCGGAACCAGCCACAGCCAGCAAGAGCTCAGGCACGCGCTGAATCAGTGGTCTGGTGACAATCCGCAGCGATGGATTGATGAATCATTCAGCTCCTTGGGCGGGCACAACGTTTCGGTCTTTCCCATAAGAATGGGAATTGAAGGAGAGCTTGGACTCATCGTGGCGGGCTCTCAGAGAGCCGGCTTTCCGGAACAAACCGAGAGTCTAGTGCTCAATGTTGCATCGAATCAGGCGGCAATCGGGTTACAGCACGCACTGCGCTTGGATGAGCAAAAACAGGTTGCACGCGAACTAGACCGGCGAGTTGCGGAGCGAACAAGAGAGCTCGCCGAAGCTAACGAAGAGTTGCAGCTCCAGGTTGGACTGCTGCAGCATCTTCCCGTATCTACCTGGACGCTCAGGCCTGATGGCACACCGGATTTCGTGAATCATGTTTGGCTCGAATTCTCCGGTCAAACCCTCGATTTCGTCCGATCGCATCCTGAGGCATGGATGACCGTTGTTCACCCCGACGATCGCGAAAAAGCGTCGACTGCCCTATGGGAAGGAGTACGCGCGGGACAGGATTTCGCCTTCGAAACCAGGTCTCTCCGGGCCCGGGACGGCGCCTATCGCTGGCACCTCCAGCAAGCCGTGGCCTTGCGCGACGCGGATGGAAAAGTCCTGAAATTCGTCGGGACGACCACCGACATCGACAGCCAGAAGCGCGCCGAAGAAGCGCTGAAGACCAGTGAGACTAATCTCCTTCAGATTGTGAATAGCATCCCCGGGCTTGTTTGTACGATGAGCCCGACGGGCGAAATTGAACAGCTCAATAAGCCGCTCCTGGAATACTTTGGTACATCTTCTGAGGAGCTGAAGGATTGGAAAATGACCGATGCTGTTCACCCGGATGACCTTCCTGAGGTGATCGAGGCTTACACGCATTCGGTTACAACTGGAATTCCATATTCCATTGAACATCGTTGCAGACGATCCGATGGTGTCTATCGATGGTTCCAGGTCCGGGCCTCGGCCGTACGAGGCGCAGATGGTCAAATAACCGGTTGGTACGTGCTGTTGACCGATATTGAAGACCTCAAACTGGCGGAGGAAGCGCTGCGCGAACGCGAGTATGAAGCTCGATTGATTGTAGACAGCATTCCGGGGCTTGTATGCACTCTAAGTCCGGCCGGTCAGATTGATCTGGCCAATCAACCGCTTCTGGATTTCTTTGGCATGACGCTTGACGAGTTGAACTCTTGGGGATCCAACGGTGCGGTCCACCCAGACGATCTTGAACGTGTCATCGCGAAATTGACTCACGCAATGACAACCGGAGATTACTTCCAGAGTGAAATCCGTTATCGGCGGGCTGATGGCCTCTATCGATGGTCTCAGACTCGCATTCTTCCTGTGCGAGACAAAGAAGGAAGAATCACTCGCTGGTATGGCCTTATCACCGATATTGACGTTCAGAAGCGCGCCGAGGAAGCGCTGCGCGAGAGCGAGTATGAAGCTCGCTTAATCGTAGACAGCATCCCAGGCCTGATTGCAGTTTTAGACACGAGCGGGGAGATTGAGCGGGTCAACCAACCGCTTTTGGACTACCTCGGAAAGTCGCTGGAAGAGTGTCGTCAATGGGCCTTAGACGACACCATTCACCCGGACGATCGACCTGGGTACGTTCAGGCTTTTGAGCGAGCTTTCGCCTCAGGAGATCCAGTTGAATATGAAACAGTGCGAATTCGTCGATTCGATGGCGTTTACCGATGGTTAAACATGCGCGGACTTCCTCTTCATGACCGGCAGGGACACATCGTCCGATGGTACTTCCTTTTAACAGAGGTTCACGACAGGAAGCGTGCCGAAGACGAACTCAGGAGGAGCGAGGCAAGACATCGGGTTGTGGTTGAAACAGCCAGCGATGCGGTGGTCAGCATCGACGAAACCGGCGTAATCATTCTCGCAAACCCCGCAACAGAAAGAATATTCGGATATCCCCCGGAAGAGCTTATCGGCAAACCCCTCTCGGTTCTCATGCCGGGAGCCATGAGCAAGCATCATGAGACGGGGTTTAAACGATATCTTGAAACCGGAGTGAGACAACTGAACTGGCAGGGAACTGAGATGACTGCGCGGCGGGCGAATGGTGATGAGTTTCCAGCAGAAGTTTCATTTGGAGAGATGACCGTAGATCAGCGAAGGGTATTTACCGGATTCATTCGAGATATCTCCGAAAAGAAGCGAGCAGAAGAAGAACTGCGCAACAGTCAGGCGGAACTTGCAAGGATGATGCGAGTCATGACGATCGGACAACTGACCGCATCGATTGCGCATGAGGTTAACCAGCCGCTATCGGGCATCATTACGAACGCGAGCACCTGTCTGCGCATGTTGAAGAGTGATCCACCCAATATCGACGGCGCGCAGGAGACCGCACAACGGGCGATCCGCGACGGCAATCGCGCGTCAGAGGTGATTACCCGGCTGCGAACGCTTTTCAGCAAGAAGCAGAGCGAAGTTGAGCCCCTCGACCTGAATGAAGCGGCCAGTGAAGTCATCGCTCTGCTCTCCGGCGAACTGCATAAAGACAACGTGATCCTGAAACTGGAGTTCAGCGATCCTCTCCCGGCCGTTAAGGGTGACCGCATTCAACTTCAACAGGTAATTCTGAACCTCCTCCGCAATGCGTCAGACGCAATGAGAGAAATCGAGGACCGGCCGCGGCAAATGGTGCTTAGAACGGAACTGGAAGGCGAGCATGTGCGCCTTTCAGTGCGGGATTCCGGCGTTGGCTTTACTCCTGATGTCGCCGAGCAAATGTTCGACTCGTTCTACACCACGAAGGCTGATGGCATGGGAGTTGGGTTGTCTGTCAGTCGTTCGATCATCGAAGCGAACCGCGGACGGCTGTGGGCGATGGCGAACGACGGGCCGGGCGCCACGTTTGCTTTCTCAATTCCTTGTGAGCACAGCTCTCACTCTCCACGGGAACCGCGATCAGAAGGACGAGCCTGAAAGCTGGGAGCCCAGCACTCTGCCTGCCAGTTTCACTGATGCGGATGCGCTGACCATTCGCCAGTTGAAGTCTTCCGACCCGGGGATCCACTCCATACCCGCGAGTTCATCCAGCCACAGCTCGGTCAGAGATCTCGAGGCCCCGGCACCAACCAAACTCATCATTGAGTCGATAAAGTTATTCAACTCGCGCTCCGGCTCGGATACGAACTCCCCGCCGATCGCAGGTTCGTGCTCGATCGATTCGTCACTCGGAATCAGTCGCAACTCGGGCATGACAGTTCTCGATTCTGGAGTTCGGGGATTGCATATTGCCGTTTTGATCCGGAGAGTGAACCGCTATTGCCCGTGCGCTTATCGTACGACGCAGCGCAGGAGAGCTGTTTACGGGCTCTATAGAGCCTTGCCTTGACAGTTGGCAGCGAGAGGCCAAGTGTTCGAGCAAGCTCCTTTACCGTGCAATCGCGTTCAACCCAGGCCGTAAGTGGAGTGCGAAGGCTGTTACTGAGCCTGCTGATTGCCCGCATCGTGCAGTCCGACCGGTGTTTCAGATCATAGAGCTGCTCCGGGTTCAAAGCATGATCCCGAACATCAATCGCTGCCGCTGGCTCTCCTGAGTCCGATTGCAATTCGAAGGGAACCTCCGGACGGCTGCGGCGTCTTCTCAAGACCATCAGTGCGGAATTGATCGCGATCCTCGTGAGCCATGAAGCGAATTGAGACCGACCCTCAAAAGACCGAAGCGCTAAGTGGGCGTGAAGAAACGTTTCCTGCAGGGCGTCCTCAGCGTCCTCGTGGTTTCGAGTGATTGATCTGATTCGCCGAAAGAGTTGACGCGAGTACCGGCTCTGGAGTTCTTCGAATGCGACGCCTGATCCGGCTCTGGCCGCCGTAACCAGTTCCAAGTCTCCTCTGGCAGCGCCTTTGCTACCGCTGATAGCCTGAAAGGCAGAACTAGAGCGTAAGTCCATCATAGGCCTCCTTGAATGTGAGCTTCAAAAAACAGTCCGACTTTGATGAGAACCTCGCTGTGAAACAGTGGTCCAGAGGTCTGAATCAGACTCCCGTCAACTTGCTGTGATTAAGCCCGAACCGCGGAGACGGAGCTATTGGACGAAGGTATTAATCAATACTTTTGTACAAACTTGTCGTGCAGGTATACTCCGGTCGCTCAGGTATTCCGAAGCACATCCAAATGAGTTCGGATTCGGGGTTTATCGCGGCGGCCCTCAATGACGGGGATATAGTGCGACAGCGAAGCCCTTCGCATGCGACCCCTGGAGCGCACCGGAGCTGCGACTTGCCGGCGCAGCCTGCTCGAGGGTAACCAACACCTAAGTACAATAGACGCTGCCAACTACACGGCAGATGATGGGTGTTAGGGCACTCCAGGGGTAGTTCCAAAGAGTGACGATCAGCCGCGCAGTTGGTCTGCGGTTCAGAGCTTTGTAAGCGGCACTTTCCGAAGGCGCACATCGACTCCCTCAGACAGCGTCGGAGCAAACTCATGCTTCTCGAGGTTAGGCATCGCCGTTGTCAGGAGCTGACTGAAATCTAAATGAAGAATCCTCAAGTACTTGTGTCCATCGTCGATGACGATGAATCGATTCGCGAGTCTTTGCCGGATCTCCTCAAGGTGTTGGGTGTCGCATCTCAGACATTCTCTTCCGCTGAGGAGTTTCTTGCGAAGGACGGAATGTCGGGAAGCAAGTGCCTTATTCTCGACGTCGCCATGCCTGGAATGCGCGGACCGGAGCTCCAGGAAGAGCTGAATCGTCTCAAGTGCACGATCCCAATCATTTTCATCACAGGACATCGTGACGAAAAGTTAACGTCGCGGCTTATCGGGCAAGGTGCAGTCGCATGCTTGATCAAGCCGTTTAGCGAGGAAGCGATCATCGAGGCGCTTAATTTGGCGCTCCGGGTCAAGTAATTCTTGTCTCTGAAATCGTTCCGCAAATATACTACGACTCAAGCAAGCGCACATGGTTTCGAACTGAGGGCCTATCCATGTCAGAGAGTTTGCCAATTGTTCTCGTCGTCGATGACGACATCTCTGTTCGCGAATCCCTGGAACTGCTGCTTCGCCATGAGGGGTTGAACGTGGAGACGTTCGCTTCCGCGCAAGAATTTCTTGGCCGCGCACCCGTTGCTGTTCCAAGTTGCCTGATTCTCGACATTTCTCTTCCGGGACTCAACGGCCTCGATCTGCAGAAGCGTGTTGCTGTGGAACGGCATGAAATGCCGATCATCTTCATCACAGGCCACGGAGATATTCCCCAATCAGTACAGGCGATGAAGGCAGGAGCTGTGGAGTTTCTCACCAAACCGTTCGGTGACGAAATTCTCCTGAATGCCATTCGCCATGCATTGGCACGCAGCAAGGCCCTACTCGAACGCTCCTCAGAGATACGGGCTTTGAAAGCCAGGTACTCCTGTCTCACTGCTCGCGAACGCGAAGTGATGGCGTTGGTGGTTGCTGGCTTGCCGAACAAACTGGTTGGCAGTGAACTGGGTATTAGCGAGATCACAGTTAAGGCACATCGCGGCAGCATGATGCGAAAAATGGAAGCTGAATCCCTCGCCGAATTAGTAGGCATTGCCACACGCCTCCGATTGAAGTCCCCGTCTGGCTCCGCATTGCCTTTGGCCAGGTAGCCTTCAGGCGCGCAACGTGATATGTCGTCCGTCATCCTCGAAACACCAGTGCTTCGAACCGATACCTGAGTATTGTGATTAATACCTTCGTCTTATTTTTGGCCTGTGCACATTGGCCCCCTCGCGCATCTCTAGCTAAGTAGTGGGACTCGCGTTGAGCGGGTGGCTGCCTCGAACAGCGTCACCCGGGTCAGCACATCAGTGGCCAAGCGAAGGAGTAATTGTGGCGTTTGGGTTTTTGCACGGATCTGGAAACGCGGAGAGGCCAGTAATTTCACCGCCAGGAGATATGGCGTCCGTTGGAAGCGCGGCTTCCTGCCGTTGCGGCGTAGACGGCGACCGCTCGACTCGTCAGGTGATTGCGCCTCATCGAACGCAACCGAGAGGATCATCCAAGGCGACCGTCCCCGATCGAGGCAAAGACCCCCTTGTCGCTTCTGCAATTAGCCCACCTCGGATTCTCCTGGTCGACACCGCGCAGGCTGTGGATGAACCGCATTTGAAGCTGCTGCAATCGATCCCGACTGTCGTGAAAAGGCTGGATTCCTGCGCTGACATGTATCTTCACCAAGAGCATGTCTACGCGCTCGTGATTCTGGTCCTTCATCCCCGGTCGACAGAGACGGCCGAGGCGGCGCAATTTGTCCGCCAAAGGTGGAGCGCGGCAAGAATTCTCCTGCTAGATAGCGAGTCCGCGGCGATTGACGACTGGCTCTACGACGAACGAGTCGACCCCCAGTTGCATCCAGCATTTGTGCGCGAGGCGGTGATTCGGCTGATGACTCTAGAAAAATACAGGGTTTCGGCATGAACGCAAGAAGTCTGCACGCTCGCTCCTGCTAGTTCAAACGACGATGGGGGATACGCGCGCGTTTCAAGGTAGCGAGCAGCACATCATGTTTCTTTCAATGTGTCGGAGATCCCGAATTCTCTCTGTGGCATCTCTCCACAAAAGGGGACTTCCAGACATAAAGCCAGAGAAAGGGCCGCTATTTCAGGAGAAATGTGGCTTACTCGAGGGGTTCTCTGATGGCGTTTATTCGCAGATATGGTCCGAGAACCGGGCCCTCTCTGGAATTTAAGTTGAACAAATTAAACACCTTAGACACCTTGGCGGAGAGGGAGGGATTCGAACCCCCGATAGCCTTACGACTATGCCTGATTTCGAGTCAGGTGCATTCAACCGGGCTCTGCCACCTCTCCGCGTTGTAAACAATTTTAATTCAATAGCTTGTTCTCCGCTCGCTGTTCCGCCGCTCGCTCGGTTTTCTCTTCCCGGTCAACAAGTGCGCGCATTGACCTGGCAATCCTCCGCAAACCTGTCAACTTCACGATCCAGTCTACCGGCGAACGCGGGACGGAGGCAATGCGCCGGCAATTCCCCTGTACTCGTTGCTTCCCCATGGTGCAACCTGCCCACTGTTCGATCCCGGAAAACACGAGCGATTGAAGCAGCTTCGTCCTCTTCGCCCCGTACCGGTGCAGACCGGCTCTCCTTGTTTGCGCTGTCATCTGAGCCGGCGCTGAAACAGAAAATATCGTTCACCGAGTTCTTGCTGTGTGACATCCGTACGACAATTGTTCCAGCGTCTCTGCCATTCGCTCGCGCCGCAAACTGCGCCGGTTTCGCCCACATCGGTTCCGGCGCAATTGGAACTCGGGCTTTGCGCTTCGAGAGCATTCTCTCCGCTTGGAATCACCGATTCGAGCCGGAGTGAGCTTACTCGCAGGGACGAACCGAAAACGGGCAAGGGCGAGCTTAGCCCCCGGATTCCACGGCATTTCAGGGCTCCACCGCTTGCCGGAGCCGACCCGCACGAGTCGACCAGGAATTATCTACAACTTTTGTTCCTATTCTGAGTCTTGAAGGGAGAGATTTGCACCGGAACCCAGGCAAGAGAGCAGTACAATTTCAATTAACTACTGCTGAAATTGGAACCCTCGTTCAGCGGCGAGGCCAGCTTTCTCGCGCTACTTGAACACGTGGAAAAACAACCGCGTAACCTTGGCCGCCCGCGAACGGTTCAAAAGCAACCGGCGCAGTGAGGCAGGAATCTAACTGACGTAAGGTCACACCGGAGAAATCGAGCCATGTTGAGTGCGAATCCGTTGTCCACCAGGCTTAAAACGACTGTTTTCGTCTTGGCGATGATCGCCGCTTTCGGATTCCAACTGCGCGCGCAGGACTCGAGGGGTTCGCACGAGACGCCTTACGTGGACGACTGGACGCACCATCGCCTGGTCTATTCAAACCCCGGCACCCGCGAAGACGCTCAGCGCCAGGGAAGGCTCGATCAATGGCAGAAGTTCACCAATGATCCCCGCTACCAGTTGCAGAAGTTCAAGCGCACCGCTGGGCCGCGCCACCTGGGCGACCATCCGGCAGATGGGGATGGTCCAGACATCGGATGGGATGGAGATCGCGACCGCGATCACGGTCATCACGGGCACAAGGCCAGCGCCGACCTTATGCACAAAGATTGGTCTACGCCCCTCGGCAGCGGAACCACTTCAACTCAGACAGGCACCTTCACCGGCCTTCCAACCGTCAATCAGACCGCTACGATCACGAACGGAGGAAACGCGCTTGTTCTGACCGCCCAGAATACGACCACTCCGGGCACAGGCACTATTACAGACAATCGCAACGGCGTGTCCGGCAGCACAATCACAATTGGAGCCGTAACCTATTCTTGGGTCGCTGGCGCTCCCGCTGCCAACTATCAGATTAGGCAGGACGGAACTTCCCATGCACACAACGCGCAGAACCTCTATGCAGCGATTAGCGGAAATCCGGCTTTGTGCTATACCGCCGGATGCATTACCGCGGGTACAGTCGCACAAACTGGTGTCACCGCCGCGTGGTCTGCCGCAGATGATGGCGGTCTCGGCGATCAAGTTACAGTCTCAAACACGAACGCCGGACTGACTTGGTCCACGAGTAATACGACATACTTTACTCTGGCCCCTCTGGGAACCCTCCCAGGTCAGACGACCACCACAAACACCTGCAGCAGTTCAACCGCAGGTACCTTTATTATCGGCGCCAGCGCTGCGGCCACGGCCACAAACATGATCAGCGCGATCAGCGCCTGCGAAACCAGCTACCCCGCGGTCGGCGTGACGGCCGCGTCAGGCGGTTCAGGAATTGTGAACTTGTCTGCTGCTTCGGTTGGAACCGGCGGCAACAGCATCACAACCACAGACACATTGACGAATTTCAGTTGGGGCGCTGGCACTCTCGCCGGCGGCGCAGTCGCCACTGTCCAGCCCAATGCTGCTCCTGCCAAATTCGGACCCAGCCTCACAACGGCAAGCTGCGCTAACGATTTTGTGGTGTACCCAACCGGCCAGGCCGGATCCACGAGCAGTGCAAACATCATTGCCTATAACAACATTTATGCCGGAGCATCCCCCGGATGCGGAACCTCGGGCGTCCCGGCCGTCTATTGGGCCTATAACACTGAATCGGGCGCCAACACCGGATATGCCGTCACCACTTCCCCCATCCTCTCCCTGGACGGAACGAAGGTCGCCTTTGTGCAGTCCAACGGCACGTCTGCGCAGCTCGTGGTCCTGAAGTGGGTGGTGCCGTCGGCTGGAACCCTCACATCGCCACTAGCCCCAACCGCATCGGCCAACATCGCGGTCTGCACCGCGCCTTGCATGACCGTTACGGCGCTCACCAACAACGACACTTACTCCGCACCGTTTTATGACTACAACTCTGCCGACGACGCGCTTTACGTGGGCGATGACTTGGGCGACCTCGAGAAGTTTACGGGTGTCTTCAACGGCGCGATCTCGGCTGCCACCGCGATCAATCTTGGCAATACCAATCCTCTCTCTTCGCCGGTCTTCGATCTATACTCCGGTTGCGTCTTTGTCGGCGATTCAACGGGCTACCTGTATTCCGTGAATTCCGGAAATGGCGGTCAGGTTTGCACCAGTACCTCGTTCACCACCAGGGGGCATACAGTATTGCTGAGTGACGGAGGCGCCGGCGGTGGCATCTATGACGCGCCCATCGTGGATCCCTTCGCCGGATCGGTGTATGCATTTGTCGCCAGCAACGCGGCTTCCACTACAACCGTCGTGGCCAACGAAGGTTTTAACTCTGCGACTCTCACTGGAACTGGCTCAGGCGGCAGTTTCACCTTAGCAGACGTTGGAAAGGCGATTTCGGGCACCAATATTCCTGGGGGAACCACGATAACAGCGGTCAACCTAACAGGGAACACTACCGCGACAATCTCCAACACTCTCTTCTGCTTCGCCGGCTGCAACAACATCACTTTCACCATCACACTCGCCTCAGGCGGCTTTAACACCGTTGACCAGTTCGCGGTCGGCACCATCACCCAAAGCAACACCACCGCCGCTCCTGTCGCCACGCAGGAGGTCGGCACAGGGGGTGACGGATACAACCTCTACGCGGGTACATTCGATAACGTCTATTACGGCTCGACCAGTTCGACGAGCCCCACTGGGAGCCTGTACGTAATTGGAAATACCGGAGTCACTACGGGTGCCACGTTATACCGGATTCCGATCACCAGCGGCGTCATGGGCGCTCCGATTGCGGCCGTCACCGGCCTGACGCCTAACGCGGCCAATGCCTATCCATGGCCATCGCCGCTCACTGAGTTCTGCAATGGGACTTGCACTGTCTCGGGCGGGGTCACCACCTCCGGTACCGATTACGTCTTCTTCAGCGTGAACCGGGGCACCGGAGCGAGTTGCACCGCCACCGCGGGAAATTTTTGTATTGAGTCGTACTCCGTCAGCAATCCGGCGTCGCTCGTGCGCTCAGGCGCGCAGGATTTCACGAACGTCGGAACCAATGGCTGCTGGGGAACCGGCGGTATTGTGATCGATAACGACGCCGCCACCACTGGCTCCTCGCAGATCTATTTCATTAATCTGAATGGCGCCGCGGCGGGCGGCGGCTCCGGAGGCGGCACCACGGCCAGTGCCAACT
>Ga0209698_10002914_pt1 | contig 19097 bp, 18 predicted proteins | sample LitLauG_LLR_2012_FD_187203 | JGI IMG/M metagenome (GOLD analysis project Ga0209698, IMG submission 187203) | Freshwater sediment microbial communities from Pennsylvania, USA - Little Laurel Run_MetaG_LLR_2012 (SPAdes) (version 2) | ecosystem: Environmental > Aquatic > Freshwater > Creek >...
TTCGCCGCCCTGACTCCAGACAGCGATCAGAACCGCAAACTGGCGTTGCTGATGTACGACGAAGGCAGAGAAATACACCCGTACTTCGTCTCCCGCATGTTGTTCACCCCAGAGCAATGTAGGGTTCTACTTCAAGACGGCGATAGTTCCGTTTTCAAAGCGGCCTCTGAATCGCAGTATGATCGCCTCAGCCGCGCCCTTCGCCTTGACCCGGTGAATCGGGTTTCCTATCTCGAGTCTCGCTGTTATATGCTCAATACACTGTTGCGCGACTCAGATTTTATGAGTATGTCCCAGGGCTTGGAACTCCGGGTTCCCCTTATCGATCATCAAGTAGCGAAAGCAGTGCTGGCTCTCCCGGGCAAGTGGAAGCTGAACGGGACGCCGAAGAAGCTGCTGGTGGACGCTCTCCGACAACCTCTGCCCGATGTGATTGTCCACCGTCCAAAGCGCGGGTTCACTCTGCCTTTTGAACACTGGATGCGTCAAGAACTCAGGCCGGAAATAGAGCCCGTCTTGGATTCGAAGAGAATTGGCCGCGGTCCTCTGGGTGCTTTCTTGAGAGGGAACGAGGTGGAGAGGGTCTGGCAAAAATTCCTGGCCCGAAAGACTTCGTGGACGCGGCCGTGGTCACTCTACGTGCTGCAACGCTGGTCCGAATTGCACTTGTGAGATCACTCTGCTGATGCCAAAGGTTGAAGAACTCGCGAACTCGCGTCCCTCGGATCTCAGTGCAAAGCTGCCGGTGAGCGTCATCGTCGCGACGAGGAACGAGCAAAAAAACCTGCCGCGCTGCCTCGAAGCGCTGTGCGATGTCGGTGAAGTGTATGTGATCGATTCCGGGAGTACTGATGCAACCACTGAGATAGCGCGCTCGTATGGCGCGACGGTTGTGGAGTTTCACTATCAGGGCGGATGGCCGAAGAAGCGACAGTGGGCGATGGAGAATCTTCCGCTGGCTTTCGATTGGATTTTTCTAGTCGATGCCGATGAAGCTCTGACACCCGAACTGTCGGAGGAAATTCGTCGCGCTATCCAGAATTCTGATATCAACGGGTACTATATTTCCCTGCGGATGTACTTCCTTGGCAGATTGCTGCGTCACGGAGGGGCAGGGTTTTGGAAGCTATTGCTGTTTCGTCGCGGGAAGGGCGGCTATGAGTGCCGCTTAAAAGACCAGGACTCCTCCATGGCCGACATGGAGATTCACGAACACGTGGTCGTCGAGGGCGCGACGGCGAGATTGAAGAATCCGCTGCACCACCACAATGTCGAATCGCTCTCTCGTTACATCACTAAGCACGATGAATACTCGAACTGGGAAGCGAAGGTTTGGATGGAGGGAGACGCAAAAGATCTCGCCCCCGCGTTTTTCGGCACGCAGGCTCAGCGTCGTCGCTGGCTGAAGACCAAGTTCCTTCGCCTCCCCGGCGCTCCCCTCTGGTTCTTCTTATTTAGATACCTGTTGAGTCTGGGATTTCTCGACGGGATCCCCGGCCTGATCTACTGCGGTTTTCAAGCAGTGCAAGTCTTTCACGTGAAGGCGAAGATCTTCGAAATGCAACGGGCCGCAAGCAGCAAGGGGCCGAATCTGGGATGACTCCTCTGCCGGAAAATACGGTAGCCGTCTGGCGTGGGGACGCGGTGGACTATCCGTCTCAGCCACCTTTCTCGCCGTCGCAGGCCTACCCCGAATACCTCTTTGGCGATGCTGCATCGGAACTGAATCCGGCCTATGAAGCTGTCCGAGGTTGTTTACAGTTTGCGGGACTCGACGGTGGCCGGTTCGGTACTTCCGAATGGAACCCTTTTTCGGAATTGATCCACCCCGGCGAAACCGTTTTGCTCAAGCCGAACATGGTCCACCAGCGGCACCCGCGCGACCCGCAGGGCTGGAAGTATGTGATCACCCATGGCAGCGTAATTCGAGCGGTTGCAGACTACGTTTGGAAGGCGGTGGGCGCTGGTGGCAAGATCATCGTCGCCGACGCGCCTCAGACGGATGCCTCTTTTGCGGAAATGGTCCGACTCCTCGGTCTGGATGCAATTCAAGGTTTTTATCAGCATCGCGGACTTCGCTTTGAACTCATCGACCTGCGTCAGGAGGAGTGGAAGACGCGCGGCGAAGTCGTGGTGGAGCGGCGTAAACTGCCGCCGAATTCCTATGGATCGGTAGCCTTCGATTTGGGAAAGGCGAGCGAATTCGAGGGGCATCCCGGCGCAGGCCACTATTACGGCGCAGATTATGATGCCGGAGTGGTGAACCGTCACCACAGCCATGGACGCCACGAATATTTGATTGCGGGTTGTGCCATCAAGTGCGATGTAGTCTTCAGCCTTCCCAAATGGAAGACGCACAAAAAGGCCGGCATCACCGCGAGTCTTAAGAATCTGGTCGGGGTTAATGCCGACAAGAACTGGCTGCCGCACCATACCGAAGGGGCTCCGGTACGCGGCGGCGATGAGCACCCGAACCCTGACTTGAAGCACCAGACCGAGCGCAAGCTTGTAGTCGCAGTGCGCAACCTCTCGCATCGAGTGCCTGTTGTTGGGCCATGGGTACACCGGGTGGCCCGGAGAATTGGCAAGCCAGTATTCGGCGACACAGAAACTGTCGTCCGCAGCGGGAATTGGTTTGGCAACGACACCGTGTGGCGCATGTGCCTCGACCTTAACAAACTGGTGCTGTATGGCAACCCGGACGGGTCCCTGCGTCCCGCGTTGCCTCAGAATCGCAAGCGGCACTACGTCCTGGTGGATGGACTCCTTGCCGGACAGGGAAGAGGCCCCTTGAATCCAGATCCCGTTACCGCTGGCGTCGTGTTCTTCGGTACGCACCCGCCCAGCGTTGATGCCGTCTGCGCATATCTCATGGGATTCGATCCAGTCAAAGTTCCGATTGTGTCCCGCGCTTTCCAGTGCAGGGACTTTCCGCTGTCCGATCACGACTGGCACGAAATCGTGGTGCGAAGCAATCGACCAGAATGGGATCAGCCCTTGGTGAAGATTTCCACTTCGGAAACACTCCATTTCGAGCCGTATTTCGGCTGGAAAGGGTACATCGAACAGGCCTTCACACCTGCGACTCCCGCGCACGACGCTCTCGAGGTAGCCCGGCGAGCATGAGGGAATCTGTTCTCATCGAGCAGGTCTATCCACGGCTGCCGGTTTTCCTGCAGAACGCGGCGTGCTGGTATTACGGCCAGAAGGAAGCGCGTGTTCGCTCGGGGCCAGCATTCGAACAGCGCCTCCGAGAGTTGCTGGATTCGGAGAAGTGGAGTGCGTCGGAGATCGAGGCTTATCAGAACGAAAAACTCCGCAACCTGGTTCAACACGCCTACGAGAACGTTCCCTACTATCGCGCGCGCTGGAAGAGCCTAAAGCTGTCTCCGGCTGACATTAAGTCTCGAAAGGATTTGGCGAAACTGCCGGTTCTGACCAAGGAGGATGTGCGCCAGAATCTCGAGCAACTGGTTTCCCAGAAGGCGAACCGTTACGATCTGGTGTTTCGTCACACAAGTGGAACAACGGGAAAGGCGCTGCACTTCTACACCACCAAATCCACTATTGCTTTTCAGTGGGCCGTCTGGTGGCGCCACCGGGCACGATTTGGAGTGCAGCCCGGCGCCTGGCACGCGAACTTCACCGGCAAGCGAGTTGTGCCTCTCGACCAGCAGGCACCTCCATTTTGGCGCTGGAACCGTCCTCTGCATCAGGCGCTTGTAACCATGCATCACCTGACTTCGGAAAAGATTCCAAACGTGATCGAATTTCTGAACTCTCATGAATTCGACTTCTATTCGGGATATCCATCGATTGTCCACATGTTGGCTCTGCACGCGGGCGCCGCGGGATTGAGTCTCAAGCGTCCTCCCCGCGCGGTATTTACCGGCGCCGAGAACATGCTGGATTTTCAGCGGCGCGACATCCAGAAGTTCACGGGGGCCATCCTGACTGACCAGTACGGATGTTCGGAAGGCTGCGGAAATGCGTCACATTGCCCTGAGTTCGTTTACCATGAAGATTTTGAGTTCGGCATTCTGGAAGGGCTTGAGATGCAGCCCGGCAATCCGGCGCGCTCGATACTCTGCACTGGTTTTGGCTGCGATGCATTTCCCTTCATTCGGTACGAGGTGGGCGACACCGGGGTTACACAGGAGAGTGGAAAGGCATGCGGGTGCGGGCGCAAGTCCAATATCTGGCTCCGTATTGAGGGACGCAAAGACGATTATGTGATCACGCCCGAAGGTCTCCGCATCATGCGCTTCGACTACATCTTCAAGGATGCCATGAATGTGCAGGAAGCGCAGGTGGTTCAGGAGCGCATGGGCGAAATTGTCCTTCGCATTGTGCGCCGGACATCCTACGGAACCAAGGATGAAAATGAGATCAGCGCCGAAGTCCGGCGTTGGATTAGTCCGACCCTGAGAGCGCGATTTGAGTATGTAAGTGAAATCGAGCGCGAAGCGAACGGAAAATTCCGGGCTGTAGTGTCGCGATTAGCACCGGATTTCAATCTCGAGAGCTCTTTACAACGTCATCCATGAAACAAGTTCTCCAAGACGCGCGAACTGGCGCAATTGCCGTGGAAGAAGTTCCAGCGCCGCAGCTTTTGCCCGGCTGTGTGTTGGTGCGTATTGCCTCTTCGCTGGTCTCCGCGGGAACCGAGCGGGCTTCTTTCGAGTTTGCACGAAAAAGCCTGCTGCAAAAAGCGAAATCTCGCCCTGATCTCGTGCGTGAAATTGTCAACAAAGTGCAGCGTGACGGGCTCTTTTCTGCGATTCAAGCGGTCCGCAGCCGGCTGGATCAGCCGCAAAATCCCGGATACAGCAGCGCTGGTACCGTGATCGCCGTTGGCGAGGGAGTGACCGACATTCAGCCCGGCGATCGCGTGTCGTGCGCCGGTGCGGGATTTGCCGTCCATGCTGAGATCGCGTGCGTCCCGCGCTTGCTGCTTGCGCGCATTCCCGCGCGAGATGCGCAAACCGAAGACGAAGTCCCTTTCGACGAAGCGGCGTTCGCCACGCTCGGAGCCGTTGCCCTGCACGGCATTCGCACCGCAGAAGCGAAGCTCGGAGATCTGGTCGCTGTGATTGGCCTGGGGCTGTTGGGGCAACTCACGGCCCAACTCCTGAAGGCTGCTGGTTGTCGCGTCGTGGGAATGGATATCGAGCCGTCACGTTCGGATTTGGCTCAGCAAATGGGCGCGGATGCTGTCGCAAGTTCGGTGTCCACATTTCGCGATCTATGCTCTGACGTCTCGCACAGCGTGGGCGTGGACTCGGTTCTCATTACAGCTGAAACCTCCAGCAGCGATCCTGTGAATCTTGCGGGAATCGTCGCGCGGGATCGAGCGATTGTGGTCGCCGTCGGCACGGTCGGCATGGACATCGAGCGCAAGGCCTATTACGAGAAGGAGCTCGATTTTCGCATTTCTCGCTCGTACGGTCCCGGTCGCTACGATACCGCGTACGAGCAAAAAGGCCGCGACTATCCCATAGGCTATGTACGCTGGACTGAAACCCGCAACATGGAAGCGTTCGTCCAATTACTCGCGGAGAGAAAGATCAACCTCTGCCCGCTGATCACTCACCGATTTCCCATCGAGGCCGCTCCGCGAGCTTACGAACTGATCACCGGCAGAACGCGCGAGCCATTTCTTGGTGTGGTGATTCAGTATTCAGGGAGTACTGACGAGTCCCGCAGCTTGGCTGTGTTGAAAGCGCTGCCCTCGGTGCCCGCCCGCGTTACAGGCGTTAAGGTCGGACTGTTGGGTGCGGGGGGATTCGCATGCTCCACGCTGATTCCGGCGATGAAAGCCTCATCGAATACATCGCTCGTTTCAGTTTGTGCGGCTACGGGATCCCACGCGCAGCATGCAGCCCGCAAGTTCGGATTCCGCAATTGCACGACCGACGAAGATGGGCTCATTCACAATCCCGAAATCAACGCTGTCGCCATTGCCACGCGCCATCACCAGCACGCCAGGCAGGTTCTCGCCGCGCTCGGGATAGGGAAGCACGTGTTCTGCGAGAAGCCTCTATGTTTGTCGGAAGAGGAATTGCACGAGATTTGCCGGGCGTACTTGGAAATGCCATCCGCGCAACGTCCCGCCCTGGTGGTCGGCTTCAACCGGCGCTTTGCCCCGATGGTCGTGCGGATGAAAGCTTTCCTGAGCACCGTTTCCGAGCCACTCGCGCTGCATTACCGCATCAATGCCGGATATCTGCCTCCCGATCACTGGGTGAACGATCGTGAGCAAGGCGGCGGACGTATTCTGGGCGAAGTCTGCCACTTCGTCGATCTGCTGGGGTTTCTTGCCTCTTCGACGATCATCGAAGTCTCAGCCATGCCAGTCGGCAATTCCGCCCGATACAGCGGCGATAATGTCGTGATCTCGCTGCGTTTTGCGAACGGTTCCGAGGGAACGATCAGCTATCTCGCGAACGGTGACCGCTCGTTTTCCAAGGAACGTATTGAAGTCTTCGGCGGAGGCAGCGCCGTGGTCCTTGAAGACTTTCGTCGTCTGGAACTTGTCCGCAGTGGCCGCAAGCAGACGATTCACTCACGCTGGCGTCAGGATAAAGGGCACCGCGCCGAATGGGCGGCCTTTTCGCAGCACCTGGAGCGAGGCGGCGACCCGCCGATTCGCTTCGAAGATATCGTGTGTTCGACTCTGGCGACATTGCGCATCCAGGATTCGGTCGCCACCGGAAAGTCGGTGTCTGTGGACGCAGCAGCGTTCCTTGACTCTATTCAGCGTGCATCGAGTCCAAGTCCCAGTCTGAAAAGGTGAGCGCACCGCGAACGCGACTCACGGGAGAAGAAGCTAGTTCATGCTCATTTTGGGCCTCAATATGTTTCACGCGGACGCTTCGGCGGCGATCGTCGTGGACGGAGAGGTGAAGTTTGCCATCGCCGAAGAGCGCCTCAACCGCCATAAACATTTTGGCGGATTCCCGGCTCTCGCGATCAAAGCATGTCTTGATGCGGTCGGCGCCAAGATCTCGGATGTGGAGCATGTGGCTGTCGGCCAGGACAGCGATGCCAACCTTGCCAAAAAGGTGCAATATGCGCTCGCCAATCCCGCTAAAATCCTCAATTTTATCCGTCTGCGTCAGCGCAAAGAGCCCATGCGCGATGTGCGTTCGCTGATGGCGAAAGCTCTCGATGTCGATTCCGGGCAGTTGTGCTTTAAGGAGCACCATCTCGAGCACCACATCGCGCACATTGCGAGCGCGTACTACTGCTCACCTTGGGAGAAGGCTGCGGGCTTCAGTTACGACGGCTCCGGCGATTTCGTTTCCACGATGATGGCTCGCTGCGAGGGCAATGAGATTCAGGTGTTGGAGCGGGTCTTCCTCCCGCACTCTTTGGGAAGCTTCTATACGATGATTTGTGAATTCATCGGCTATACAAAATACGGTGATGAAGGCAAGGTCATGGGCCTTGCTCCCTACGGCAAGGACACTTACTGCCGCGAGATTGGAAAGATCGTGGCGCCGAAGAACGGCGGGTTTCAGCTCGACCTCAGCTATTTCAAGCCTCTCGGAAGCAATCAAGGAATGCAGATCTTGCCGGACGGTACGGTGCGCCTGGCCCGCCATTTCTCCAACCGCATGGAGAAGTTATTCGGCGATCCGCGCAAGCCGCATTCGGAAATTACGCAGCGCGACATGGATCTTGCATATGCCATGCAGCATCGCTTCGAGCAAATATTCGTTGACCTGCTGAATCGCCTGCACACGCGCGTGTCGTCGGACGATCTCGCGATGGCCGGAGGTTGCGCGCTGAACAGCGTCGCGAATGGCAAGCTGTTCGACACGACTCCGTTTCGCCGAACCTACATTCAACCTGCAGCGGGTGATGAAGGGCTGGCCATCGGAGCGGCGCTGCATACCTATCATTCAGTGCTCAAGCAGTCCCGTCAGTACGAATTGAAGAATGCCTATCTAGGTCCCGAATTCTCTGACTCACGAATTCAATCAGTCCTGCAAACTGCCGGTTTGGAATATCGCAAGCTCGAATGGGGTGAACTGGTGGACGCGGTCGCAGGACAGATTGCAATCGGCAATGTCGTCGGATGGTTCCAGGGCCGCATGGAATGGGGACCCCGAGCGCTCGGAAATAGATCAATCGTTGCGCATCCGGGTTTGCCCAACATGAAAGACGTTCTCAACGCGCGCATCAAACACCGTGAGTGGTTCCGTCCGTTTGCGCCATCGATCCTGGCCGACTATCAGCACGAATACTTCGAGCACGATCATCCATCGCCGTTCATGTTGCACGTGTACAAGATTCGTCCCGAAAAGCGAAAGGCATTGTGCGCGGTGAACCATGTGGACGACACCGGCCGCCTGCAGACTGTGTCTCGGGAGGAAAACCCGCTGTACTACGATCTGATCTCAGCGTTTCATCGAAAGACGGGCATCCCAGTCATTCTCAACACGAGTTTCAATGAAAATGAACCGATTGTTTGCACTCCGGAAGAGGCGGTCGACTGTTTCCAGCGCACCCGCATGGATGTGCTCGCGATTGGGCCATTCATAGTCGTGAAGCCCGGTCAGGGAGACCACGAAGCGATCACCGTTTCAGCCCTGACAGAAGATGGCGGCAATCCTTCGAAGTGAAATGCCGACGGCGGACTCGAGCCTAGTCAATGCACAAAGAATCCCGTAGAGGCCACTACGATGCCAACAGCGCCCATTACAAGGCCCAGGCCCCAGAAGATTCGTCGCCCGGAGAGTAGCGTGATCGACGTGACCACCAATCCAATTTCCAAGAACACTTCAGACAGATCAAATCTATCCGCCCGGCTCGTCTGGGTGGCGACCTCTGCTTTCAACTTGCTAGCCTCGCCTTCGACGTCCTTCTGCTCATCCTTGTAGCGCGCCGCTTCCTGTGAGTACTTGTCGCGTAACTTGGCAAGCGTGGCAGCGTCTGTGGTTGCCTCCACTGAAGTCAGGTCGATGAAGAGTTCGTCCATGTGCCGTCGAACGTTCTTCGCCTGGTAGAGCGCCCACTGATCGGCCCAAGTGGTCTGAAGCACAGTTTCTTCCGTGTGCGCACGGTGTCCGAGCAGGGATACCACCGCGACAAGCACTGCTAGCACTGCCATGGTCAACGATACGGGGGCCAGACTAGGATCATGCTTCGCGTGTTCGGCGTGTTCCTGTAGTTCGTTCAATTCTTCCGACATTTCGTCACTCTCCCATGACTTTTACGATGACCCGCTTGTCCCGTTGGCCGTCAAACTCAGCATAGAAAATCCGCTGCCAAGTTCCCAGGTCGAGCTTTCCCGCTGTGATGGGCACAATCACCTCGTGATGAATCAGCAGCGCTTTGAGGTGGGAGTCGCCATTGTCTTCGCCCGTTTCGTGATGTTTGTAGTCCTTGCGAAATGGAGCGAGGTGCTCCAGCCACTTGTCGATGTCCTCGATCAACCCGCTCTCGTTGTCATTCACATACACACCGGCTGTAATATGCATGGCGGAGACAAGCACCATGCCTTCCCTGACTCCGCTTTTGTTCACGATCTGCTCCACCTGCGGCGTGATGTGAACATAAGCCCGGTGAGTCTTAGTGTGAAATGTCAGGTACTCGGTAAGGGTCTTCATGTCCGGGAACGACTTATCGCAGAGCTTCTGCGATCTTGCCGCTAGCGACGAGTTCTGCCGTTCGCGTCAGGTCCATATACATTATCCGATCCTTTTCGATCGTAGGACATACACCTCGTATTTTTGCATGCGCTGCCTGCCCGCGCTTCGACGTCTTCAGCGGAGCGAGGAAATCCAACGCCTGGGCAACCGCCATGGCTTCAATCGCCAGCACATTGCAGGTGTTCTCGACCACGCGCCGCAGCTTGAGAGCGGCGGTCATCCCCATTGAAACGTAATCTTCCTTGTTTCCCGAGGTGGTGATCGAATCCACCGATGCCGGGTGGGCCAATATTTTATTCTCACTCACCAACGCGGCCGCCGTGACCTGAGGCATCATGAATCCGGAGTTGAGGCCGGCTCCTGGCGCCAGGAATGGCGGCAAGCCTTCGTTCAGAGCAGGATTCACCAGTCTCTCGATCCGCCGCTCGCTGATGCCCGCCAGCGCGCTCAATGCAATTGCCAGGAAATCCAGCGCGAACGCCAGGGGTTCTCCATGGAAATTTCCACCGGAGATTACGTCACCCTCGCCGTTCTTTGGATCGGTTATGAATACCAGCGGATTGTCTACTGCCGAATTGGCTTCGGTCTCAAATACTGATCGGCAGTGTGCGAGAGTGTCGCGCACAGCACCATGCACCTGCGGTATGCAACGTAGTGAATAGGCGTCCTGTACTCGCCCGCACTCGCGGTGCGACTCGCGAATCTGACTGCCTTCGAGCATGCGGCGTAGATTCGCGGCGGTCTTCATTTGTCCGGTATGCGGACGCACTTTGTGAATTCGCTCATCAAATGCCGTATCGGTTCCTTTTAAGGCGTCGCACGAAAGTCCGCCCAGAACGTCAGCGGTATCCACAAGAGTCTCGGCTGCCAGCAAAGCCAAAGTGCCAACCGCCAGCATGGCTTGCGTGCCGTTGATGAGAGAGATTGTCTCCTTGGCTTCGAGGACAAGCGGCTTGATCTGTGCCCGCTTCAAAGCCTCCGCTGCCGGGAACCGAAGTCCTGCCTCATCGTGGCATTCGCCTTCGCCGATCAGAGCAAGTGCCAAATGCGCGAGGGGAGCTAAGTCTCCGCTTGCGCCTACGCTCCCCTGCGACGGAATCAACGGGGTGACGCCCCGATTCAGCATCTCGCAGAGCGTATCGATCACGGCCGCGCGCACGCCGGAGTGGCCTTTGGCCAGCGAGTTCGCACGCAACAGCATCATGGCGCGAGTTTCCACAACGGGAAGAGGGGTACCAACCCCAAATGCATGCGATCGTACTAAGTTCACTTGTAATTCGCGGATTTGCTCACCGAGAATCCGAACATCACTCAGTTTGCCGACTCCTGTCGTGATCGCATATGCCAACTTGTTGCTGGCAACAATCTCGTCGACCACGGTGCGCGCCAGTTTCACGGCCTCGCGAGCATCCGGCGAGAGCAGAACGGCCTGGCGCGACACTGCGACCTCGCGCACGTCCTCAAGTCTCAGATCGTTTCCAGTGATGTGCAGAGCGTTCAAAAGAGTCCCCGAGTTGACCTGTCATTTCCCCGCTGCGGCACGGAACACGCTGAGGTACTTATCGGGCAAAGCCGAGACTTTCATTTTTGAATTCGTGACGATATGTGTGGTCTCGCCTTCCGCCAGCAGTGCCCCTGTGTTGGCCCGAGCCAATTCGTAGCTGAACTTAATCACAGATTCCCGCACCGTCTTTAGTCTGGTGCGAACAACGACTTCCTCATCGTAATAAACGGGCGCGCGGTACCGGCACCGGGCCTCGGCCACAGTGATGAAAAGTCCGTCTTCGCGCTCCATGTCGCGGTAGGAGAATCCCATCTGCCGCATCAGTTCCACACGGCCCACTTCAAAATAGATCAAGTGATTGGAGTGATACACGATTCCCATCTGATCCGTTTCCGCATAGCGCACGCGCAAGCGTGTTTCGTTGGTCGCAGGTTGATGGTTGGAACTCATTTCCCCGTCCAGACCGGTTTGCGTTTCTCTAAGAATGAGGTGATCCCCTCGCGGAAATCTGCCGTACTCCGGATCGCCGCGTTTTCCCGCACCGCCGCGTCAATATGCGCGTTTAACTCGAGGCGAGCATGATCGGTGAGTAACTGCTTCGTGGCCCGAAGCGAAGACGGGCTGTTTTCCATTAAGTGCGCCGCCAATTCCCGGGCACGAGCCATCAGATTTTCGGCGGTCACAATTTCGTTGATCAATCCCATACGCGCTGCTTCCTCGGCACCGACGATTCTTCCCGTCAGCAGCAGATCGCGCGCCTGTTTCTCTCCGACCTGTCGGAGCAGGAATGTCGACACGATGGCCGGCACGAAGCCGATTCGTACTTCGGTGTAGCCAAACTTCGCATTGGGAACTGCGAGCGTGAAATCGCACAGCAGCGCCAATCCCGTCCCGCCCGCGATCGCAGGCCCATTTACCGCGGCGATCGTCACCTTCGGGAACTCGTAGAGCGATCGAAACAGCCGCACCATCGTGTCCGAGTCCTGTAGATTCTGTTCGGGAGTGCGGCCAAGCAGTGCTTTCAGATTGTCGAGGTCCATGCCCGAACAAAAGGCTTTTCCCGCTCCGGTGACGATCAGCACAATCGCATCCGACTTCGCAACTTCGTCGAATGCCCGAAGCAGTTCATCGATCAGTTCGAAGCTGATCGCATTGCGCTTCTCCGGACGATTCAGGGTAAGCGTTGCTACCCTCCCCTCGTACGTAAGCTCAACCGTGTGATAGCTCATAAGGAAAACCTGCTGCCCGGGGTGCGTTTCTCCCAATGTTCAATCGATAGCGACTAATCCACGGCGTGAAACTCCGAATACTTGGCCGCAATGCCCCCAGTCGCCTTCAGAAGAGTATCGAGTGATTTCAAGGCTGGCAACTGGGCATCTCGCGGGCGAAGCGCCTCAATCACTCTCTCCGTCGGAATGTTCCCCACCAGTGCGTCTTGCGCGAACGGACAACCTCCGAGTCCCCCGATCGCCGAGTCGAAACGGCGGCAGCCCGCGTCGTACGCCGCAATGATTTTGTCCGCAGCCTGATCAGGACGGCTGTGCAAGTGCACCCCGATCTCGAGATAACCATATTTTGTTCGCACGGCCTGAACGAGTTCGGCAATTTGCTGCGGGCTGGCCATCCCCACTGTATCGGCGAGTGAGATCATATGCAGGTCTTCGACTTCGAGCAATTCCACTGCGTCCAAGACTTCCTCGACGCTCCAGGGATCATCATAGGGATTGCCGAAGGCCATGGAGATGTAAACCACTACGTCGAGACCAGCGTCGCCAGCCTTCTTCTGAATCTTCTCCAATTCCTCTAGAGCATCCTCGGGTGATTGATTCTGATTTTTTCGCAGGAAGGTTTCGGAAATCGAATAAGGAAAGCCGAGCGTCGACACCGCCTGCGTGTCGATCGCCCGCTGCGCACCTTTCTCATTGACGACGATCCCGATAATCTCCACGTCATCCGGTGGATCGAGTTCCTTCAACACCTCCTCGGAGTCCGCCATCTGCGGCACAGCTTTGGGCGACACGAACGAAACTGCGTCAATGTGCTTGAATCCTGCATTGATCAAGGCTTTGAGGTAGTTCACCTTGAGATCGGCAGGGATGATCCCCTTTAACCCCTGCCAGGCATCGCGTGGACATTCGATCAGTTTGACGGGATCAGCCAATCATTCACCACGGAAACACAGAGGTACGGAGATTATCGGTGAGTTCTTCATGAAGACGTTTGCTCCGTGCCGCCGTGTCTCCGTGGTAAATCATGTTTGCAGCACTCCCACCTTGAACTCGGGCACGTCGGGATTCAGTGCGGCTGCTTCCAGCGCCTCGGTGATCGCTTGCCTGGTTTCGATCGGGTCGATGATTCTGTCAATCCACAGCCGAGCCGCACCATAGCGTGGATCGGTTTGCTCATCGTAGGTTCGCTTTACCGATTCGTAGAGCTCCTTTTTCTCGTCGTCGCTCAACTTTTTTCCACCGCGCTCGAGTTGTTTCACCTTGATCTCGACCAGAGTGCCGGCTGCCGAGTCTCCGCTCATGACTGCATAACGCGCTGTAGGCCAGGCAAAAACAAACCGCGGATCATAGGCTTTGCCGCACATGGCGTAGTGTCCAGCCCCAAACGAGCCGCCCACGATCACCGTAATCTTGGGGACCACAGAATTCGAAACTGCATTCACCATCTTGGCGCCGGCCTTGATGATGCCGCTCCACTCCGCATCGCGACCCACCATGAAACCGTTCACATCGTGGAAGAAGACGAGCGGGATCAAATTCTGATTGCAGTCCATGATGAAGCGAGAAGCCTTCTCCGCCGACTCGGTGTAGATGACTCCGCCAAACTCTACCCGCTTGTGCCCCTCGTGATCGGTCTGCTGAGCGTGCAGTTTCTGATTTGCGACGATGCCAACGGCGAATCCGCCGATCCTGCCATATCCGCAGATCAGCGTCTTCCCGTATTCGGGCTTGTATTCATCAAAGCGGCTTCCGTCCAGAATGCGGGCCAGCACTTCTTTCATGTCATACGGGCGCGCCGGCGACGGGTCATAGATGCCATAGATCTCCTCTGCAGCCAACGCCGGATCGACTGGTTTCTTGCGATCCCATGGCGACAGCCGCCGATATCCCCATTTCTCCACGATCGAACGAATCCTATCGATGCATGCCTCGTCATTAGGTTCGCGAAAGTCGACGGTCCCGCTGATCGCCGAGTGCATCGCCGCGCCGCCCAATTCCTCGGCAGATACTTTCTGTCCAATAGCTGCCTGCACCAACGCGGGCCCCGCAAGGAACAGTCCACTGCCGTCTGTCATCAACACGTGGTCGCACATGACCGGAAGATAACCGCCGCCCGCCACGCACATCCCCATGATGGCGGCTATCTGAGGAATGCCCATCGCCGACATCACCGCGTTATTGCGAAACACGCGTCCGAAGTCGTCGGTATCGGGAAAAACATCTTCCTGTAAGGGAAGGAATACTCCAGCGGAATCGACCAGATAGATGGTGGGAATGTGATTCTCAATCGCAATGTTCTGTGCCCGGATCACTTTCTTGGATGTCATCGGAAAAAATGCGCCAGCTTTCACCGTAGCGTCATTTGCGATGATCATCACCAGCCGCGTTTGCACCCTCGCCATGCCTGTAATCACTCCAGCAGCCGGAGCGCCGCCCCATTCCTCGTACATGCCGTGCGCTGCATAGAGCCCAAGTTCAGAGAACGTGTCAGGATCGGCCAGCAGCGCGATGCGCTCGCGCGCCGTCAGGCGGCCCTTTGCATGCTGGTTTTCGATGCCTCTGGCACCTCCACCCTCGCAGATATTCTCTTCTTCATTTCGCACTTGCGACATGAGATCGGCGAGAAAGCGCATGTTGGCTTCAAAGCGAGCCGAGGTCGGATCAACCTTCGTCGCGAGCACGCTACCCGCTAGAGACGTGTTTACGGCCAGAGTTTCATTCCGGTTAGCCATGAGGGTCGAAGACGCGGACTGATTACGGTATACCAGCCGGGCGGAACCGCGCAATGCAGCGCAGTCCGGATTGGGATAGTTAGCGAATGTCCCGAATCCTACGACACGCCTCCACAATCGGATCTTGGGAGACCCCATCGATCAAACCGATGCGAAGGGCCTGGGAGGCACTCACCTTCTCAGCTACCACGAACATTTCGAGTGCCCGCGCGCTCCCGATCAAACGCGGCAGCCGCTGTGTTCCTCCCCAGCCGGTGATGAGCCCTAAGGCGACTCCTCGGTGCCCGAAGATTGCATTTGGTGCGGCAATCCGCCGATGACAGGCCAGGGCGAGATCGAGCCCGCCGCCCATGCAGTATCCGGAAATGGCGGCGCACACGGGGGCAGGGAAGTCCTCGATCGCTGCCATCAGACCTTGCCCCAATCTTGAAAATTCGCAAGCTGCCGGGGCGTTGAGCGCGGCAATTTCCTCCAACTCTGCTCCGGTTGAAAAAAATCTGCTGTTTCCAGCAATGATCAGTCCGCGTGCTTCCCTCCTAAGCCCAAGGAGCGCTTCCGTAAGCGAAAAGACGCAGGTGCGGGTTAGACGGTTGGTGCCGTCGTCCGATCGCAGTCGCAATATGCTGACGCCTTGATGTTCCTCGAACCGAAATGAAGTCTGCGACATCGATATCAACGATCGCGGCGGAGGCCGCGACCTACGATCGTTCGACCCATTCCGCCAGCCGACAGCCGTCCTCTTCCAGCAGAAACGTCCCCACTCCGAAGCACTCGCCCAGAATGCGGTGCGACTCCGGCTCGCGGGTGGCTCGCGTAATCCATTGCTGCCCGACTTGATACTGCGCGCCGGTGAACCACTTCTGGGGAAGCACTTCCACCAGCCCCGCCTGTAGATAAAAGACGAACAGCGCAAAAGCGGGATCGTCCCGGGTCATTGGTTTATAGCTGGTCGGAACGATTAGCTCATCGATCGCCGAAAAATCTGGAGGGATTTCAATCTTGTGCGTGCCCGCAGTCAAAGACAGTGCAATCTCGAAGTCAGCTATCGGCGGGGCGGCTGAGTATATCCGCTCTGAAGATTGCTTGAACCATCCCGCCACCTCCGCCACATCGAACGCTTTGAGCTGATCAGGATCGAAGCACACCAGGCGAATGTTGCGTCCTTCGGGACACCATACGCCCAGAAAATTCGGAGCCAACAGAAAAGGACGGCAGTAGGTATTCAGCGCCAACCGGACCGTTGCGGTCTCCTGCTCCAAACCGAGAGTGACCAGATGAGCGACAGGCCCCTCGGTTCCGTGATGCGTCCACACGAAGCGCTGTCTGGAATGCGATTGAAAGGTGGGAAAGGTTTGCCAGTACCAGGGCGCTGGTCCGACTGTCGCAGAGAGAATTTTTCTCGCCCGGGCCGCGTCCATGCCTGGCATCACGCGGTCGGCACGCCGGGACCCTTCACATGCGTGCGGATAAACTTCACGATGTTATCCATGGCTGTGCCCGGCTGAAAGATCGCAGCCACGCCGGCTTTCTTGAGCCCCTCGATATCCTGGTCCGGGATGATCCCGCCCAATAGCACGATCACGTCATCCATTTTGTTTTGGCGGAGCAGGTCCATTACGCGCGGCACAATCGCGTTGTGTGCCCCGGAGAGGATCGAGAGCCCAATGACCTGCACATCTTCCTGAAGAGCGGCGGTCACGATCATATCCGGCGTCTGCCTCAGGCCTGTGTAGATGACTTCCATCCCCGCATCGCGCAAGGCCCGCGCGATCACTTTGGCGCCCCGGTCATGGCCATCGAGGCCAGGCTTCGCCACCAGCACACGAATCTTCGCGTCTGCCATTTGACAACCATTTAACCACAGGGGACACAGGGAACACAGAGGTTACAGTGTTTTGATATCCAAACTCCGCCACATGTACCAGCACGCGATGCTTCGATACGGTTCCCATGCACGGGCAATCTTTTCCATATCCTTCGGCTTCGGCAGTTTGCGCTTTTTATAGTGCTTCTTAACAGCCATCTGCACGCCGTAATCCCCGGTCGGCAACACATTAGGACGCCGCAACGAGAACATCAGAAACATGTGAGCCGTCCACACACCAATCCCTTTAACTTGCGTGAGATGCTTGATCACTTCTTCGTCGGGTAACTCCGGCAGACGCGAAAAGTCGAGTAGGCTGGACGCAGTCTTCGCCGCGAGATCCTTCAGATATGCCGATTTCTGTTTCGACAACCCCACGCTCCGGAGTTGCTCATCACTCAGTTTAAGAATTCCTTCGGGCGTGATCGGCTCCCCAGCCAGCGCGGCGAAGCGCTTGAAGATCGTCACGGCCGCCTTGCCGTTCAGTTGCTGGTAGACGATCGCTTCGGCCAGGCTGGAAAACTCCGCTGGACCAAACTCCATCCGGCAAGGGCCTACTCGTTCGATAATCGCGCGCAGGACCGGATCGGACTTCTTAAGATGAATAACCGCCTTTCGCATGGCCTATACATCTATCACAGTCTTCCCCGGTAAGGCGAATAAAACACGAATAACGCCCGGTTACTGTGATCGTTTCACGGCGATACCCAGTACCTCGTAGTGGCCGTTGCGAAGCAGTTTGTCGGTCCCGATGAACGCCCGCGCGGGGAAGTCGCCATGAAAATAAGTCTTGTAGACCGCATTGAACGTGTCGTAGAGCTTGAGATCGGTACAGAAGATCTGCATGGAAACGACGTCATCCATCGACAAGCCCGCTGCCTCCACTGTCTTCTTGATTCCATCCATGACCAGATGCGCTTCTACCTCGGCATCGGCCGGAGCCAGTCCTGTTTTCGGGTCGAGCCCAATGTGGCCGGCGATGTAAAGTGTATTTCCCACCAGCACGCCATCGCTGAAGGGTAAGGCCTTCGTATCGGCAGGTCGCGGATTCACGATGAACTTCCGGTCTCCTGCCTTCGCCGCAACCGAGAAGGTCAGCAAGAAAACTATGCAAGCAATTCTACGCAACGTCATGATTTCCTCCAGAGGTTTTAAGTTCTTAATGAACAGATGCCAACAACAATCCTGCAATTCCACCGCCCAGCACAATCCACGCCGGATTGATCTTCCATCGCAATAAAATTGCGAGGGACGCCAGCGAAGTGAGTAACGCCGGCCATCCTGTCAACGCATCGATGCCCAGGCGCACGGTCACTCCAGTCATGAGAGCCACGGCGCAGACATTCACCGAATCGATGAATGCGGCAATCCACACTGACTGTCGCAACCGGAATAACACGGGCGCCAACAGCGCTACGTAGAGAAACGACGGCAGGAATATCCCGATGGTGGCGACCACAGCTCCTGGAATGCCCCCCAGAATATATCCGATGAACGTTGCCGTGGAAAGTACCGGGCCCGGTGTAAACTGCCCAATTGCAACCGCATTCAGCAATTGCTGTCGTGTCAGCCAGGCGTGCTGTTGAACCAGTCCTTGTTCCAGAAAGGCCAGCAACACGTACCCGCCGCCATAGAGCACCGCACCCACCTTGAGAAAGAAAAGTCCGATCTGGCCGATAGACGGCCGGATTGCGAGAGCACCGGCGGCGATTGATCCCGAAGCGACGTAGCCGGCGAAGCGCAGCGACGAAGGGAACCAGCTCTTTCGGGGTGTGGCGGTGAGAAGAACTCCGGTACCAAGACTCGAAGCTCGCGTCGCCAGCATGCCAAGGAGCCCGCCGCCGAACAGAATCAGAATAGGACTCAACCCAAAGAAGAACGCAGCCAGAGAGAGCGTACCCAGAAGGCCCAGCCCCACGTCCTTCACCGCGGTCTTTCCCAGACACCAGATCGCGATTGCGATCACGGCCAACACTGCCGGTTTGATTCCTGCAAGGACCCATGCAGCCTGCGGCAGCGATCCAAACCGCACATACACCCATGCAAATCCTACCGTGATGAGCGCGGCCGGCAGAATGAAACTCGCGCCCGCAACGCATAGCCCAGCCC
>Ga0209698_10002915_pt1 | contig 19095 bp, 18 predicted proteins | sample LitLauG_LLR_2012_FD_187203 | JGI IMG/M metagenome (GOLD analysis project Ga0209698, IMG submission 187203) | Freshwater sediment microbial communities from Pennsylvania, USA - Little Laurel Run_MetaG_LLR_2012 (SPAdes) (version 2) | ecosystem: Environmental > Aquatic > Freshwater > Creek >...
GCCGTTGGTGGTGGTGATGATGGTCGCGGCGGTGCCGTTGGGTTTGCCGACGGCGACGCAGTGCGTGGTGTTGGCGCAGGAGATCGCTTTCAGTTCTTGTGTGGTGGGCGATGTCTGCGCGGCCCAGTCGCCGGCGCCCAGCGCACCCACCTCCATGATCAGCGCACCCGCCAGCGCGAGCACTGCGATCACGCATGCTCTGCGACGGACGGTGCCCGCGGTGAGACGAAGCGCGCGGGCCGGGAGGCGGATCACGCCCGGCGTGAGAGTGATGGCGGTGGGGCGGCTACTCGGTGGCCGTTCCCGACGCGTTTGCCAGGAGAGCGCTCGCATGTGTGCCCAGGTCAGCCGCTGCTGGGCAGCCCGAGGGAGCGCCTGCGGCCGTAGGCGCAGGCGGCGCCCACCCCGCCTGCGACGCCCGCCAGGGCGATCAGTGCGAGTAGCCACCAAGGTGTGCCATGCGTAGGCTGGGCTGCTGCCGTGCCGAACCCGGGCGACTTGGTGGTCCCCGCGAGCGACGTGCCGAGCGCGATCGAACTGGTCATCCGCGCGGTGTGCCCGCATCCCGTGGCGACGGCGGCCGCCGTGTAGGTACCGTTCGCGAGCGGCTTCGGCCAGGGGAGCGGGTAGGGGATGTAATCGCGGGGGAGGATCGTGTCGAGCGTGTGCCGCACCGTCAGCGCGCGCGCGCCAGAGCCGCTCAGCGTGACCGCGAGCGTGGGCTTGCACAGCTTCAGGCCGGCGTCGCCGAGGTTCACCACGACCGAGGGCACCTGGGTGCCGGGGAGCGCCTTCAGCGACGCGCCCCTGAGCACCACCTGCGGGACGGCCGGGCCGGGCACCTCGATCTCGACGCCCACCACCGCTCGCACGATCTCGGTCACCGAGAAGCGCCCGCCGGACGCGCGGTGACTGGTGTTTTCGACGGCGACGCCCGCGAGGTGATCGCCGGCGACGGCGACGCGCGGGACACCCACGACGAACGGCACGAGCGCTTCCTGGTGGGGTGCGAGCGTGATCGTCGAGACATCGGTCCTCAGCCAGCGTCCGGCCTTGCGCAGCGGGTTGCCGAGGTTCGTGTAAACCGCGCCGGAGGTCGCGCCGGTGACACCGTCCACGGGGTAGACGCGCAGGCGCACGGGTCGGCTCGAGACATTGCTCACGGCGAGCTCGTCGCGCACATAGCCACCGCGCGCGAGCGTCTGCACGAAGTAGGCGCGAGTTGCCGGGTTGGCTGGGTCAGAGGTGGCCGGCCGCACGCTGAACCCGCCGATCGAGGGCGCCGCGAGGGCGCCGGCGGGGAACAGCAGGCCGGCCGGCGCGGCGAGCGGGAGCAGCGCCGAGACAGCCACCACGGCGGCGAGCATCCCGGAACGGAGCCGGAATTCGGGTGATGTCCTCACGCGGCGTCCTCAGGGCGCGCTGATCAGTGACAGCGTCCATGTGGACGTGTACGTCCCCGCGAAGGTGGACGGTGGGACTTCCAGTTCCCATTTCGCGCTCACCGTCTGGTTGCCCATGCCGGTGTTGGCAGCCGCGTTGAACATGCGCGTGGCGGTGGGCGCGCTGGCGCCCGCGGGCAGCGAGTACGGGTAGCTCACGAGGCCCGTCGTGGTGGCCGTGACACAGCCCGTTGCGCCCGCGTCACACGCGACCGTCGGTGCGCTGCCGATCTTGGTGGCCGACGTGGCGAGCGTGTGAGGGCCGTTGGTGAATGTGGTAGAGGTTGCCGTGATGTTCCACCCGGCACCCGACCCGGTGGCGTCCCCGACATCGAGCGCCTCCGTCTGGCTGATGCTCTGCAGCAGGCCGTTCAGCGTGGTGGCGGGGAATTTGAGTTCTGTCGGCGTGGTGACCCAGCCGAGCGTGCCTGCTTTGAGTTCCGCAGAGGCCGCCACGGTCGCCTGCGCGGGGGCGCACGCGAACTGGAGCAGGCCGGCGACTGCGAGCGAGCTGGCGAGGAGCTTTGCGGTCTTTCCGGTTGCGAGGAGGTGGTTTGCCTTTACGTCAGTCGACGTGCTCATAGTCCAACCTTTGTGTAATCTCGAGGGAGGGTGCCCTTGGGGGGGCAAGATGATGTTCCATCCATCAGCGCGGACTGGTTGTCCGCACAACGGAGGTATCGGCCACCTGCCGACGCAGCATGAGTCCATGTTGGTTGCAAGAGCGGTAACCAAGGGTTACACCGCCGACACGGCATCGCGCGGCTCGTGAGCGCCGCTGCGCCCTTGCGCGCCCCGGATATGGCCGAGCTCGAGACGCTGGTGGCGTGCGCGGCAGAGGGCACCATGGCGGCCGCGGCGGAGATGCTCGGCATCAGCCGCCCGGCGGTTGCCAAGCGAATACGCAACCTCGAGGCGCTGGCGGGCTGCACGCTGCTTCGGCGAAGCGGGCGAGGCGTCGCGCTCACAGATACGGGTGCCGCCCTGCTTCCGAGCGCGCGCCGCATGCTCGACGAGCGCGACGTGGTGCTTGAGGGCCTCGCGAGGATCCGTCGCGAAGACCGCGCGCCCAGCGACGGGATCAGCAAGCTGCTGCGCAAGCCCCCGGCGCGAGCGCGCGCATCGCAGCAGCCCGAGGCGCGGCTCGCGGAGGCTGAGCGCCTGCTCGAGCTCGTGCTGAGCATGACCAGCACGGGCCTTGCGATCTCCGACGCCAACACCGCCGCGGTCCACACCGTCAACGACGCGATGTGCAGGTTCACGGCGCGCACGCGCGAGGAACTGCTGTCGCGGACCGAACTCCAGCGCCTCGTGTGGGATGACGCCTCGCTGCGCGACCGCGTGATCGAGCGGCTCCTCAAGGTCGGCTTCGCCGACGACCTCCCCATCAGGGTGAGGCGGCCCGATGGGACGATCCGCCTCGGCAGCGGCGCGGCGCGCCTGCTCACGCTTGGTGGGACGCGCCAGGTGATCTGGGCCGTGGATGACGAAGGCGATGAGCGCTCGTAGCGGGCCGCGCCGGAGGTGCGCGAGCCGCGCCGACGGCTGCAGGGGCTACGCCGACGGAGGCAGTGCTACTCGACGCCCGCCAGGAACTCCAGCAGCGCGCCGTTGACCTGCTCGGGCGCCTGCTGCTGCACCCAGTGCCCGGCGCCCGCGACCACCACCTTCCCGCGCAGGTCCTTGCACATCCCGTCGAGCGTCTCAGCCGGGTAGAACATGCGCACCGGGTCGAGCTCGCCCGTCAGGTACAGCGCAGGCGCCTCGACGCGACGGTCCTCCACGGAGGCGAGCAGTTCCCAGTTGCGATCGATGTTGCGGTAGAGGTTCAGGCCCGGCGTGAAGCCCGTGCGCTCGAACGCGTCCACGTAGACCTGCAGCTCCTCCTCGGACAGCCACGGGGGCCGTTTGCGCCGGAAGTCCTTCTCCTGCGCCCACGCCGAGGTCCATTGGCGAGAGGTGGTCAGCGTGCGCCGCACGTCCTTCGCGAGCGCCGCATCAGCGGGGCCGCGCTGCTGGAACCACACCATGTAGAAGTCCTCGCCGAGGTTCGCGCGCAGGATCTCGATCGGCGGCGCCGGCGCGCGCGGCGTGAGCGGCACGGACAGGCCCGCCACCGCCCGCACGCGCTCGGGCTCCAGCAGCGACAGGTGCCACACCAGGCTCGCGCCCCAGTCGTGGCCCACGAAGATCGCGCTCTGCTCGCCCAGCGCGTCGAGCAGGCCGCACATGTCGCCGCTCAGCGTGAGCACGTCGTAGGCCTCCACCCCCGACGGCGCAGAGCTGCGCCCGAAGCCGCGCATGTCAGGAGCGACCACGCGATAGCCCGCCGCGCTCAGCGCCGGCAGCTGATGGCGCCAGGAGAACGCGAGCTCGGGAAACCCGTGGCAGAGGACCACGAGCGGGCCCTCGCCCTGCTCGATCACGTGCAGCTCGATCCCGTTGCTCGCAATCCGCCGCTCGGCCATCGCCCGCGCACGATACGCCAGCCACGGCCGTGGGCGAGGCCTGGTGAGCGCTCGCCGCGAGGCCCGGGGGTCGTCGTGGACCGCCTGCTCGGAGCCGTGCTAGGCGCCGTCGGGGACCGGCACGCGCGCGCCGCACGCCGCGAGCTGCGCGAGCACCTGATCGTCGGTCACCTCGCCGAAGTCCTCATACCAGCGCCCGACCCCCATGAGCTGCTCGGGGATCATGCGGCACACCACCTCCTCGGCCTCCTCTTCGAGCATGCGCACGGCCTGCAGCGAGCCGACCGGCACCGCCACCACGATCTGAGCCGCGCCGCGCGAGCGCAGCGCGCGCACCGCCGCGAGGTCGGTGAGGCCCGTCGCCAGCCCGTCGTCCACCACGATCACCGTGCGGCCGCGCACGTCCGCCGGCTCCCAGCCGTCGCGGAAGCGGCGCACCTGCCTGAGCAGCTCCTCGCGCTCGCGCGCGACCGTCTCCTGCAGCTGCTCGCGCGTCATGCCCGTGCGGCGCACGAGCGTCCTGTCGAGCACCGTTGTGCCGTCCTCCGCGAGCGCGCCCACCGCAAGCTCGCGGTTCGTACTCGCGCCCAGCTTGCGCACCATCAGCAGCTCTAGCGGCGCGTGCAGCGCGCGCGCTACCTCCGCCGCGACCGGCACACCGCCGCGCGGCAGCGCGCAGACGAGCGGCTGCTCGGGCGCACGCGTGAGCAGCAGCTCCGCGAGCTCGCGACCTGCATGGCTGCGGTTCTCGAAGATCATCGCTCTCCCGCGAACATCATGCTCCCGCGCCGACGCCACGCCATCCGCGCTGATCCGCAGTCTGTCGCGAGGCACGCGGGACCAGCGCGGGTGCGCGGCTTCCGGGAAGTCCCGCACGGGAGCGAGGGTAAAACGCGGATGGCGCGGGCGCGTGGGCGCAATAGCTTCACCATCGGGAGGTCCATGGGCTCGCCGGCCGGCCGGCCGGCCGCGGGGCGTCCCTCGTGCGAGCACCGCCATGAGCGAGCATCTCACCCCACTCGACGCCACCTTCCTCGAGCTCGAGGAGGCCGACGACAGCGCTCACATGCACATCGGCGCGATCATGGTGTTCGAGCCGACGCCCGACGGTCACGTGCCCACGCGCGAGCAGCTCGGCGCGCACCTCGCACGCCGGCTCGGGCAGCTGCCGCGCTACGGCCAGCGGCTCTCGCCCCCGCACGTCGGCTCGCTCAGCTGGCCCGCCTGGGAGGACGATCCGCACTTCGACATGCACCACCACGTCGCGCACGCCGCGCTGCCCGCGCCCGGCGGCGAGCGCGAGCTCGCCGAGTGGGCGTCGGAGTTCTTCTCCCAGCGACTCGACCGTCGCCGGCCGCTGTGGGAGATGACCGTGCTCGAGGGGCTCGAGGACGGGCGCTGGGCGCTCGCCACCAAGACCCACCACTGCATGGTCGACGGCGTCGGCTCCGTGGACGTCGGGCACCTGCTGCTCGATCTCGCCGCGGAGGACTACGACCCCTCAGACAGCGCTCCCGAGCCACCCTCCGCGGGTGCGAGGGTGACGCGCGCGTCGGGCGCCGCGCACGCATCCGACCGGCCGCAGGCCGGTCCGCTCGCAGCACTCGCTCGCGTGTGGGAGGGGCTGGAGGGGTTCGCGCCGATCGGCGCCGCGGTGCAGGCCACGCGCATGAGCCTCCACGGCGCGCTGCACCCGCGCGAGATGCTCTCCAACGCCCGCGCAACCGTCGAGATGATCGTGCGCGAGGAGCTGCACGCCGCGCCGCACACGAGCCTCAACGATGCGATCGGCACGCGCCGGCGCTTCGAGGTCGTGCACGTTTCGCTCGCTGACATGCGCGCCATCAAGAACGCGCTCGGCGGCACCGTCAACGACGTCGCGCTCACCATCACCGCGAGCGGCCTGCGCGCGCTGCTGCTGTCCCGCGGCGAGGCGCCCCCTGCGCAGGGCCTGCGCGCGATGGTGCCGATGAACGTGCGGATAGCCAGCGAGAGGCTCGCGCTAGGCAACAAGATCTCCTCGCTGTTCCTCGACCTGCCCGTCGCCGAAGCGGGGACCCTCGAGCGCTACTTCGAAATCGTCGCGCGCTCATCCGCGCTGAAGTCCGAGGGCCAGCAGGCGATCGGCACCACGACCATGCTCGAGCTCGCCGGGCTCGCGCCGCCCATCGTGCACTCCACGATCGCGCAGGCGCTGTACGCCACACGCCTGTTCAACCTCACCATCACCAATGTGCCCGGCCCGCAGCAGACGCTGTACGCGTTCGGCGCGCCGATGCGCGAGGTCCACCCGCTCGTGCCGCTCGCCGCCGAGCACGCCGTCGGCGTCGCGATCGTCAGCTACGACGGCACCGCGTTCTTCGGCGTGATCGCCGATCACGACGCGGTCAGCGACCTCGACGTGATGACCGACGCCATGCGCGCCGCCGCCGCCGAGCTGCTCGACGCCGCGCAGCCCAACTCGCGAGCGCACAGCCGGCGCGCCCGCGGCCACCGTTAGGTCCGCCGCGATGCAGCGGCTCAGCGCGCTCGACGCCACGTTCCTCGAAGTCGAGGACGCGGTCAGCCACATGCACATAGCGTCCGTCGCGCTGTTCGAGGGCCCTTCGCCCGCTCCCGAGCAGCTGCGCGCGATGGTCGCCGGCAAGCTTGCGCTCGTCCCCCGCTACCGCCAGGTCGTGCGCTTCGTGCCGATGCGCGTCGCGCGGCCCGTGTGGGTGGAGGACCGCCACTTCAACCTCGACTACCACGTGCGCCGCACCGCGCTCCCCGAGCCCGGCTGCGAGCAGCAGCTGCAGATGCTTGTCGCACGCGTCATGTCCCAGCAGCTCGACCGCAGCAAGCCGCTGTGGGAGATGTGGGCGGTGGAGGGACTTCGCATCGACGGCGTGCACGAGCCGTGGGCGCTGCTGTCGAAGACCCACCACTGCATGGTCGACGGTGTCTCCGGCTCGGACCTGCTCACCGTGATGCTCGACAGCGAGCCCACGCCGCCCGTGCCACCGCTCGACAGCTGGGCCCCTCGACCCGCGCCGCGCGACTCCGAGCTGCTCGCGCGCGGCCTGCTCGCCGACGTGCTCAGCCCGCTCGACGCGCTGCGCGCGCTGCGCGCGCCGCGCGCACTCGCCACGCGCGGACGTGACGCCGCGCACGGCCTGCTGCGCCTGCGCGAGATAACCCAGCCCACGCCGCCGTGCTCGCTCAACGGCCCGCTCGGCGCGCACCGGCGCTGGGCCACCGCGCGCGCACAGCTCTCGGACGTGAAGTCCGTCAAAGCCGCCTTCGGCGGCACCGTCAACGACATCGTGCTCGCCTGCATCACCGGTGGCTTCCGCGAGCTCCTGAGCCGCCGTGGCGAGTCGCTGCAGACGATCAGGACGCTCGTGCCTGTCTCCGTGCGCGCCCCCTCCGAGCACGGCACCTACGACAACCGCGTGTCCGCCATCTTCGCCGAGCTGCCCGTCGGTATAGCCGATCCGCTAGCGCGCCTGCGAGCCATCAGCGAGCAGATGGCCGACCTGAAGGAGTCCAAGGAGGCCGTCGCCGGCGAGGTGCTCACATCGCTCGCCGGCTTTGCGCCGCCGATGCTGCTCGCCCTCGGCGAGCGCCTCGGCACGCGCCTGCCCCAGCACAACATCAACACCGTCACCACCAACGTGCCCGGCCCGCAGCGGCCCCTCTACGCCGCCGGCAGGCGCATGGTCGAGGCCTTCGGCTACGTGCCGCTCGGCGGCCACGTACGCATCGGCGTTGCCATCTTCTCCTACGATGGCCACCTCAGCTTCGGCGTGACAGGCGATTACGACACCGCTCCAGACATCCAGGTTCTCTGCTCCGGCATCGAAGGCGCCCTCGCCGAGCTGCTCGAGGCGCGCGCCGAGCGCGCCGCGCGCAGCATGAGCTCCGTGCGATGAGCGAGCCCGCGCCGCTGCGCGCCGCGCGCTCACCCAAGCGCTCGCGTCCGCGTCGGAGCACAGGCGCTCCCCGCGCGCGCTCGCAGCGGGCGCCCAGGGTCGGTCTCGTGCTCGGCGCGGGCGGCGTGCTTGGCGGAGCGTGGCTGACCGGCGCCCTGCACGCGATCGCCGGCGAGACTGGCTGGGACCCCGGCAGCGCGGAGTACGTCGTCGGCACCTCCGCCGGCTCGATGGTCGGAGCGCTGCTCGCATGCGGGGTGCCGCCGTGGTTCATGGTCGCGCACTCGATGGGCGAGCCGCTGCACGGCGCGCTCGACGCGCACGGCGAGCAGCTGCCCGACGGCGACCGCGCCGTGCTTTCGAGCTATCGCCTTCACCGCGGCATGCCCGCGCTCGGCCCCGGCTCCTGGCGGCTGGCCGTCTCCTCGCTCGCGCGGCCCTACCGCTACTCACCCGCCGCGCTGCTCGCCGGCTGGTTGCCCAACGGGCCGATCTCCACCGAGCCGCTGAAGGACACCGTGCGCCGCGCGTGCGCGGAGCAGTGGGCGCCGCACCCCAACTTCTGGGCCGTCGCGGTCGAGCACGCAAGCGCGCGTCGCGTCGCGCTCGGCTCTCCCGAGGCGCCTCCCGCGCAGCTCGCCGACGCCGTCGCCGCCTCGTGCGCAATCCCCGGCTTCTTCCGCTCTGTCGAGATCGACGGGCACAGCTACATCGACGGCGGCGTGCACTCCGCGTCGAACCTCGACGTGCTCGAGCACGAGGGACTCGACCTCGTCATCGCGCTCAACCCCATGTCCTCGCTGCACGCCGGCTCGCCGCGCACGCTCGGCGAGCGCCTCGCATACGCCGTGCGCCAGGCCTCCGGGCGCGCACTCGGCGGCGAGGCCGCGCGGCTGCGCGAGGCCGGCACCGAGGTCGTGCTGATCCAGCCCACCGTGCACGACCTCGACGCGATGGGCTCCAACCTGATGAGCCGCGCGCGGCGCAGCGAGGTGATCCAGACCGCGGTGCAGTCCGTCACCGAGCATCTGCGCTCCTCGCCCGTCCGCAGGCGCCTCGTGCAGCTGCCGTCCGGCGTCCCCGAGCTCGTGCGCCGCCCGCGCGCGCACGCCACACAGGCCATCGATTTCGCCGCTCTCGCGCACGCGCGCTGGCAGGAGCGGCCCGTCGTGCAGCGCCGCGCCGGCTGAGCGTGACCGCCGCGGCGCGCGTGTGGTATTAGCTCATCCCATGCACGAGGCGACGAGCAGCAGCGGACGGTCCGTCGAGCGCCCTCCCGGCGCCCCGCGCGTCACCTTCAGCGACGCGCTCTGCGCCGTCGACGGCACGCCCGAGAGCCTCGCCGCGATCGCGCACGCCGGCTCCATCGTCGGCCCCGACGGGCACCTCACGCTGTTGATCGCCACCGCATTCCGCCACGAGAGCGAGATGCGCGGGCCGGCGATCCCTCCCGCGCGCGCCACCGAGATCGTCGAGCAGGCTCAGCGCGCAGCCCGCGACGCCGGAGTCAGCGCGACAGTCGAGGTCGACCCCGGAGGCGCGCCCGCCGAGCTGATCCTGCGATGGTCCGCCGGGCGCGACCTGCTCGCCCTCGGCGCGCCCGCCACCTCCTCGTGGTTCGGCTCGATCTTCATGCACGGCGTCGCATCCGCCGCCGAGGAAATGCTCGACACGCCGCTGCTGATCTCGCGCGAGGGCAAGGCCCGGGGCGGCTCTGCGGCGCCCGCGTCGGCGGCGCCGCAGCAGATCCTCATCGCGAGCGACGGCCTCGAGGACTCCGACGGCCTCGTCGAGCTCGCAGGCCGGCTCGCCGCCACCCACGGCGCTGCCACCACGCTCCTGCACGTGCTCGGCGCCGAGGAGCGCCTTCACCCGCATCGCATCGAGCGCCAGGCGCAGCAGCTCGCCGCGGTGCCCCGGTCGAGCAGCGAGCTTCGCGTCGAGCTCGGCACCCCGCGCAACGTGATCGTCGAGGTCGCTCGCGCCGTCGAAGCCGACCTCATCCTCATGAGCAGCCGCCGCCTCAGCGGGCTGCATGCCTTCGGCAGCGTCTCAAGGCCCGTCGCCCAGCACGCCCACTGCGCCGTGCTGCTGATGCCGCCCGAGCTCGTCGGCGCACCCCCACCGCCGTAGCGCCCGCGCGCGCCTCGCCGGCCGGCCGGCGCCGTCGGGCGCTGCGATAATCGCGCGGTATGCCGTTCGATCCCGCGCGCGCAGAAGAGCTCTACAGGGCCGCGCCCGATCGATACGACGCGATGTCCTACAGGCGCGTCGGCGCGAGCGGCCTGCAGCTACCCGCGATCTCGCTCGGGCTGTGGCAGAACTTCGGCGACGACCGGCCGCTCGCCGACAGCCGCGCGATGCTGCGCCGCGCGTTCGACCTCGGCATCACGCACTTCGACCTCGCCAACAACTACGGGCCCTCCTACGGCGCCGCCGAGAAGAACTTCGGGCGTATCCTTGCCGAGGACCTGCGCCCCTACCGCGACGAGCTGATCATCTCCACCAAGGCGGGCTACGACCAATGGCCCGGGCCCTATGGCGAGTGGGGCTCGCGCAAGCACCTGCTCGCGAGCCTCGATCAGAGCCTCGAGCGCATGGGTCTCGAGTACGTGGACATCTTCTACTCGCATCGTTTCGACCCGCGCACGCCGCTGCACGAGACGATGGGCGCGCTCGCGAGCGCGGTGCGCCACGGCAAGGCGCTGTACGTGGGGGTGAGCTCCTACTCGGCCAAACGCACCGCGGAGGCGAACGAGATGCTCCGCGCGCTCGGCGTGCCGCTGCTCATCCACCAGCCGTCCTACTCGCTGCTGAACCGCTGGATCGAGCGCGAGCTGCTCGACTTGCTCGAGCAGTCCGGCGTCGGATCGATCGTGTTCTCGCCGCTCGGCCAGGGGCTGCTCACCGACCGCTACCTGCACGGCGTGCCCGCCGACTCGCGCGTGAGCCGCGGCGAGGCCTTCACGCGCGACCTGCTCAGCGAAGAGAACCTCGCGCGCGAGCGCGCGCTCGACGGGATCGCCAAAGCGCGCGGGCAGACGCTCGCGCAGATGGCCATCGCGTGGGTGCTGCGCGACCCGCGCGTGAGCTCCGCGCTGATCGGCGCCAGCAACGTCGCCCAACTCGAGAGCAACGTCCTCGCGCTCGCGCACCCCGACTTCTCCCCCGAGGAGCTCGCCCAGATCGACGTGCACGCGGTCGAGGGCTCGATCAACATCTGGGAGCCCTCCAGCAGCGCATGAGCGTCGGCTGCTTCGAGGACTCCTCGATGATGCGGCGCATCCATCGAGAGCGCGCGCTCGTGCTCTCAGGCCAGCGCGCGCTGCTGATGCAGGCCGCGCATCCGCTCGCCGTGTTCGGGCTGCTCGCGCACACCAGCGCGCTCGATGAACCCTACGAGCGCCTCGCGAGGACCGCCGAGACGATGAACACGATCGCCTTCGGCTCGCGCACGCACGCCGAAGCGATCACGCGCGAGGTGCGCGCCGCGCACCGGCGCGTGCGCGGGCGCCTGCAGGAGGCCGTCGGCCCCTACCCCGCCGGCACCCCCTACCGCGCCGATGACCCCGAGCTGCTGCTGTGGGTGCTGTTCACGCTCGTCGACTCCGGCATCGTCGTCTACAGCAGATACGTGCGCGCGCTCTCGCGCGCCGAGGAAGCCGCCTACTGGCAGGACTACAAGCTGATCGGCCGGCTGTTCGGGCTGCGCGACCGCGACATGCCCGCCACGATCGAGGACCTCGACGCATACCGCTCGAGGATGCTCGACGGCGACGAGCTCCACGTCACCGACTGGGCGCGCGAGCGCGCGCGCGCGATCGTGCTCGCGCCACCCGTGCCGTGGGCGTTCAGGCCGCTGCTCGAGACCGCCAACTTCATCACAGTCGCGCTGCTGCCCGACACCATCCGCGAGCAGTACGGCTTCTCGCCGCTGCCCCCCACGTTCGTGCGCAGGGCGCTCGTCGCGGGCGGCGCCGAGTACGTCAGGCGCGCCGTCATCCCGTTCCTGCCCGACAGGCTGCGGCTCGTGCCATCCGCGCGCGCCGCCTGAGCGCGTGCTGCGGCCGCGAGAGCTCGAGGGGACCGTGGAGCGCGCTGTCCACACCGAGGAGATCGCGCGTGGCGCGGGCGTGCGGGCCGTCCTGCGCGACGGCGCCGAGATCGAGATCAGACGGCTGCGCCCCTCCGACGCGCCGATCCTCGCGAGCGCGTTCGAGCGTCTCAGCGCCGAGTCCCGGCGCCTGCGCTTCCTCGCCCCCAAGGACCGGCTCAGCGAGCGCGAGCTGCGCTACCTCACAGACGTCGACGGCCACCATCACGAGGCGCTCATCGCAAGCGACCCGCGCACCGGGCAGGGCGTCGCGGTGGCGCGCTTCATCCGGCTGCAGGACGAGCCCGACGTCGCCGAAGTCGCGGTCACCGTCGCCGACGACTGGCAGCAGCGCGGGCTCGGCACGGTGCTGCTCGAAGCGCTCGCCGAGCGCGCGCGCGCCGAGGGCGTGACCCACTTCAGCGCGCTGATCGCGGCCGAGAACACGCTGATGCGCGACGTCCTGCGCCACGCCGGCGGCGCGGTCGAGCCGGTCGGCGCCGGCGGCGGCGTGCTCGAATACCGCACCGACCTCACGCGCGGCGCGGGCATCGGCGGCGACCTCAGGGACGCGCTGCGCTCCGCCGCGCAGGGGCGCCTCAGTCTGCCCGAGCGCATCGCCGAGCTGCTCCGCGGCGTGTTCTCGCCGCGCTCCTGACAGACTTCACGACCATGTGCAGAAACATCAAGCAGCTCCACAACTTCGAGCCGCCCGCCAGCGAGCAGGAGGTTCGCGAGGCCGCGCTGCAGTACGTGCGCAAGATCAGCGGCGCCGCGCGACCCTCCCACGCCAACGAGCGCGTGTTCGAGCGCGCCGTCGATGAGATCGCGCTCGCCACCGCGCGCCTGCTCGACGGGCTCGTCACCAGCGCGGCACCCAAGAACCGCGAGCTCGAGGCCGCCCGGCGCAGGGAGCGCGCGAAGGCGCGCTTCGCCGCCTGAGCGACCGAGCCATCGAGCACGACCATGTCCGAGTCCGAGTCCGAGGTCACCTTCGCCAAGCTCGAGCGCGACGGCGGCGAGCGCTTCCAGACGCTGCGCCGCGAGCTCGGCGTCGGCAGCTTCGGGATCAACCTGATGCGGCTCGCGCCCGGGCAGCGCGGGCGCATACACGCACACGAGCACCAGGAGGAGGTCTACCTCGTGCTCGACGGCGAGCTCACGCTGATACTCGAGGACGCGCAGCACGTGCTCGGCCGTGACAGCGTCGTGCGTGTCGCGCCCGCGGTCCGCCGCCAGCTCGTCAACGCCGCCCCGCAGCCGCTCGTGCTGCTCGCGCTCGGCGGCTCCGGCGAGCACAGCGGGCGCGACGGGCGCGCGTGGCGCTCCTGGGAGGAGCGCGGCGAGGGCGCGCCGCCGCAGGAGGTCGCGCTCCCCGAGGACCTGCCCTCCGCGGCCGACGGGCAGCGCTGAGCGCCGGGCGGCGGTCCGCCCGCCCGCGCCCCGCGCCCCGCGCGCACTGGCTCTCTTCGGGCGGTGCCGCCGCCGCGCCGCGTCCGAGCCGCGGCGACGGGGCGCTATGCGCTCGACTGCGGGCCGGGCGCGAGCCGCACGCCCCACGTGCTCGTGAGCGATTCGCCCGGCTCGAGCACGAGCAGTCCGTCGCCGCTCTGAAAGGCGTTCGGTGCGCACGTCATCGGCTCGACCGCGAGAGCGCTGCGGTGGCGCGCGCCGGTGAGGGGATCGCCGGTGAAGACCTGCAGGAAGCCGAACCCCTCATCCGCCCACAGCTCGACGAGGTGCCCGTCGGGGCAGCTGAGCGTGGCGAGCGCGCGACCGTTGGCGCCGCGTTGCAGGTCGGTGAACGCGTCATCGAGACGGTCCGCGCCGATCGCGCGCGCGACGCGGTAGTCGAAGCGCGTGCCCGCCACGGGCTCGCGGCCGACCGGCGTCTGGCTGTCCTCGTCGAGCAGCAGCCGCGTGCGGGCGGGCAGCGACAGCTCGCACCGCTGCAGCGCGCCGGGCGCTCCCGGCGAGAGGTAGGGGTGCTGGCCGGCGCCGTAGGGGCAGCGGGTCGGGCCGATGTTGCGCGCGCTGGTGGCCACGCTGAGGCCGTCCTCGCCGAGCTCGTAGGCGATGCTCAGCTCCAGCGCGAAGGGGTACCCTGGGGATGGGTGAAGGCGCGCGCGCATGACGACGCGCTCCGCGGTGTGCTCGCTCGCGCTCCACGGCCTCCAGCGCAGCAGCCCGTGGATGGCGCCCCCGCGCTCGGGCTCACTGAGCGCGAGCTGGTGCTGCGAGCCCTCGAAGCTGTAGCTGCCTCCCGCGACGCGGTTGGGCCACGGGATCAGCGGCGCGCCGTGCGCGGCGTCGCAGATCGCGCCCGCGGGGAACGGCTCGAGCACGTCGCGTTGCCCGTGCGTGTAGCTGCGGATGCAGCCGCCCACCTCGACGATGATCGCGCGCTGCTCGCCGCACGCGATCTCGAACTGCTGCCCCGACGGTGCGAAGCTCACCGTCGTCGCGTCCACGCCGCGACGCTCACCGCCGGCGCGCGCGGGCGCTGAGTGCCGGGTTCTCCCAGCCGCCGTCCGCGGGGTTGATGTTCACCCCGGGCGCGACGATCTCGTCGATGCGGTCGAGCACGTCCGCCGAGAGCTCCACGTCGACCGCGCCGAGCTGGGACTGCAGCTGCTCCATCGTGCGCGGCCCGATGATCGCGGCGGTCACCGCGGGATGGCGGATCACGAACGCGAGCGCGAGGTGGATCAGCGAGATCCCCGACTCGTCGGCGAGCGCGCCGAGCGCGTCGGCCGCGTCGAGCTTGAGCCTGTTCTCCTCGAGCGCGAGGTCGTAGCGCGCCGGCAGCATCACCGCACGCCTGGAGGTCGGAGGGTCGCCGCCCTTGCGCCATGCGCCCGAGAGCCAGCCGCCCGCGAGCGGGCTCCACGGGATCACGCCCATCCCGTGACGCTGCGCGGTGGGCAGCACGTCGGCCTCCACCGCGCGCGCGAGCAGCGAGTACGGCGGCTGCTCGCACACGAAGCGCTCGAGGCCACGCTCGCGCGCCGCCCACTGCGCCTCGACGATCTGCGAGGCGGGGAAGGTCGAGGAGCCCAGGTAGCGCACCTTGCCCTGGTGCACGAGGTCCGAGAGCGCCCCCAGCGTCTCCGCGATGTCGGTGTCGGGCTCGGGGCGGTGTACCTGGTAAAGGTCGATCCAGTCCGTTTTCAGGCGCCTGAGGGAGTTCTCGACCTCCTGCATGATCCAGCGCCGCGAGTTGCCGCGCTGGTTGGGGTCCTCGCCCATCGTGCCGTGGAACTTCGTCGCGAGGACCACCTGCTCGCGGCGCCCCGCGAGGGCTCGTCCGACGATCTCCTCGGACTCGCCGCGGGAGTACACGTCGGCGGTGTCGATGAAGTTGATGCCCGCGTCGAGCGCCGCGTGGATGATGCGCACCGAGTCCTCGTGGTCGGTGTTGCCCCACGCGCCGAACATCATCGCGCCCAGGCAGAGCGGACTGACCTCTACTCCTGTGCGGCCCAGCTGGCGATGCTCCATCGGTGGCGTTGACTGTAGCCGCCGCGCGACTGCGTTGCGCGCCCGCGCGCGCTCCTAAAGATTCGCAGCGACGCGACCGATGCTGCGCGTGTGTACTCACGCAACGAGGCGCGCCCGTACGGTGCCACCGGACGCCGCGCGATAGCGGCGTTGCTGCTCCTGTTCGCCGCGATGGCGAGCGTCAGCGTGGGGCTCTCGCTCGCGGCCGCCGGCGGCAGCGCCGATCGCGCGCGCCAGGCCGCGATCGTCGCGGCCGTGGCACTGCTCTCGTTCCTCGTGATCTGCGCGCTGATCGCGACCACGCGCCGGCAGGTCGCTCACATGCGCCGGCTGTTCGAGTCCGCGAGCGACTTCGTCGTGGTGCTCGGCGAGGGCGGCTGCCGCTACGCGAGCCGCTCCCTCGCGGTCATGGTCGGGCTGCCCGAGCGCGAGCTGAGCGCGGCGGGCCTCGAGCGCGTCGTGCACGAGGAGGACCGCGCGCTGCTGGCGGGCGCGTATGCGACGGGCGGGCCGCGCGAGTTCCGCCTGCGCGTGTGCAGCGCAGCGGGCGAGTGGCGCACGCTCGAGGTCAAATGCAACGACATGCGCACCGACCGCCAACTGCGCGGGGTCGTGCTGACCGCGCGCGACATGACAGACCGCGTGAGCCTCGAGGCGGAGCTGAAGGCGCAGACCAGGCGCGACGGCTTCGCCGGGCAGCTCTCGGAAGCGCTCGAGATGGCCGACGAGGAAGACGCCGTGTGCTCCGTCGTGGAGCGCGCGATGCAACAGGTCTCAGAGCACACGCCGATGGAGCTGCTGCTGTCGGACTCGAGCCGCGCCAACATGAGCCGCGCCGCCGGCAGCCCCACCGCCGAGGCGCCCGGGTGCGCGGTCAAATCACCCTTCTCGTGCGTCGCGGTCCGCCGCGGCACCGCGGTCGTGTTCGAGTCCAGCGATACGCTGAACGCGTGCCCCCAGCTGCGCGGGCGCGCGACGGGCGCGTGCTCGGCGGTGTGCGTTCCGGTCAGCTTCATGGGCCGCTCGCTGGGCGTTCTGCACACGACCGGGCGCGACGGCGAGCCGCTCGCGAGCGAGCAGATCGCACGGCTGAAAACGCTCGCCGCGCAGGCGGGCGCGCGCATCGGCACCGTGCGCGCGTTCGAGCGCACGCAGCTGCAGGCCTCGACCGATGGTCTCACCGGGCTCACAAACCGCCGCAGCGCCGAGACGCGCATGCGCGAGATGCTCGCGGGCGGGCACCTGTTCGCGCTCGCGCTCGCGGACCTCGACAAGTTCAAGCAGCTCAACGACACGCACGGCCACGAGGCCGGCGACCGTGCCCTGCGCCACTTCGCGCAGACCACGCAGGACATCCTGCGCGAAAACGACCTCGTGGCGCGCTGGGGCGGCGAGGAGTTCGTGATCGTGCTGCCCGAGCTCGACCGCGTGCAGGCCGTCAACGTGCTCGAGCGCGTACGCCTCGGCCTCGTGCGCAACAACGACGGCGACTCGCCGGTCTTCACCGCGAGCTTCGGGGTGGCCGACTCCAACCAGACCGAGAACCTCGAGCAGCTCGTGAACATCGCCGACACCGGCCTCTACGAGGCAAAGCAGCAGGGGCGCGACCGGGTCGTGGTCGGCGAGGGCACCGACGACGCGCTCGCCCCGCAGGCCGCCACGCCGCTGGCGGTGCCCGAGCCCGCAGCCGGCGAGGTGGAGCCCGAGGTGAAGGTCACACGCCGACGCGGGCGCCCCTCGCTCCACCAGGCGGTGGACGAGGAGGAACCCCAGCCGAGCGGCCGCGAGATCCGCTGAGTAGCCTTCGCGCGAGATGGCGCGAATCCCCCCGCTGGATCCCTCCGCCGCCGAGCCGCGCGTGCGCGCCGCACTCGAGCGCCTGCCGCCCCTGGGCGTGTTCGCGACGCTCGCGAACGCTCAGGGCTCGTTCATCAACTGGCTGCGCTTCGGCGGAGACTGCCTCGACGCGGCCCTGTTCGACCCGGTGCTGCGCGAGCTCGCGATCCTGCGCGTCGCGCGCATGACCCCCGGTGCCGAGTACGAGTGGGTCCAGCACGTCCCGATCCTGCTCGCGGTGGGAGGCACGCAGGAGCAGGTCGCGGCGCTGCGGGCCGACGAGCTCGACGCTGAGGTGCTCGGCGAGGACGGGCGGCTGGTCGTGTGCTTCACCGACCAGGTGGTGCGCGCGGCGAGCCCCGACGAGGAGACGTTCGCGCGCATGAGCGCGCGCTTCACCGACGCCGAGATCGTGCAGCTGCTGCTCGTGATCGGCCAGTACATGATGCTTGCGCGCGTGATGGCCACCGCGCACATCGAGCTCGACGACGCGCTCGGCGGGGATGTGCTCGCCGGCGTGGAGCGCGTGCGGGCGGCGCGCGAGGAGCGCCGCGGGGCCTAGCGCGCCGCGGCGCTCGGCGCGCCGCGGGACCGGCGCGCCGTGGAGGCGGCGCGAGCCGCGGTGCCTAGTGTGCGCCTTCGGCGAGCGCGTGCGCGAACGGGAAGGCGTCGACGGTGCCGAGCCCGCTGGCGAGGTCGTAGCCGGGCAGCGCGTCGAAGCCGGGGATCGACAGCGAGAGCTTGCCTTCTTCGAAGAGTTCGAAGGAGTTGTCGCCTTCGGTGACGTCCACGATGCCGCTCGCGGCGCCTTCGCGCGCGAGCTGATAGAGGCGCGGGTTGATCAGTCCCAGCGGGTGGCCGGCGATCTGATCGGCGATCGCGACCACGCCCGCGAACACGGGTGTCGCCACGCTCGTGCCGCCCCACGCGCTGAACGTGCCGGGTTCCGGTTCGCGGGGCACGGTCGTGGGATATGAGCTGTAGGTGAGCACCGCGCCGTTGACCGCGGCGGTCATGCTGATGTCGGGCACCGCCCTCGCGGAGCCCGAGTGCGTGGTGAGGAGCAGCTGGTATTCGGGGCGCGCGAACATGGCGGACTCGCCGCCGGCGCCCGCGACGGTGTATCCCCCGAGCAGTTCATGCCAGACGGTGTCGGGCCCGGTGCGCCGGCCTCGTTCGGTGAGGTGCAGCTGGGTCCCGCCGATGCCCGTAACGAGCGGGTCAGACGCGGGCCAGTCGACGGTGGGGTAGGGGTAGAATTCGCCCGCGAGGTTCGTGTTCGCGACACCTTCGTCGCCGGCCGCGTCCAGCACGGTCACGCCCTTGGCGACCGCGTTTTCATACGCGGAGCGCAGGTGGATGATCGAGGCCCTGCTCGGGAATGATTGCTCGGCGGCGCTGAAGCTCTGCGAGATCACGCTGCCGAGCCTGTGGTTGATCACGTAGTTCTCCGCCTGCACGATCTGGGGGAAGCCCTGCACGCCCGCCGTCTCTTCTTCGGGTGTCTCGACGAGCAGGATCTTGGCGCGCGGCGCGATCACGTGCGCCCACTCGACGTCGATCGTGGTCTCGCCCGCCCAGCCGCTCATTTCTTCGTTCGCGGGTTCGAAGGGCCTCACGGCGCCGGCCGGCTGGATGATCTTCAGCGACGGCGGCGCGGGCAGGTGGAAGGCGCTGTCGAAGACGCGCAGGTCGCGCGCGATCGTGGGCGAGCCGAAGCTGTCCACGATCACGATCGTCTGGCCCTGGCCTTCATCGCCCTGGGCATAGAGCGCCCGCATGTCGTACGCGGCCTGGATCTGCGAGGGCCGGTAGCACGCGAGTCCCGTCTGCGCGACGCA
>Ga0209698_10002916_pt1 | contig 19090 bp, 19 predicted proteins | sample LitLauG_LLR_2012_FD_187203 | JGI IMG/M metagenome (GOLD analysis project Ga0209698, IMG submission 187203) | Freshwater sediment microbial communities from Pennsylvania, USA - Little Laurel Run_MetaG_LLR_2012 (SPAdes) (version 2) | ecosystem: Environmental > Aquatic > Freshwater > Creek >...
CAGCTGGGCTGAGCGGTCGGGCGCGGCGCCGTCGGGGTCACTGACCTGGTCCGCCGATGCCGCCGGCGCGCTCGGCGCGGACGGCCCGCCCGTCGCGAGCAGGGACTGGACCTGGACGGCGCGGTAGCGGCGGTGGCCCCCCAGGGTGCGGATCGCGTCGAGCTTGCCGGCCTTCGCCCACCGGGTGACGGTCTTGGGGTCCACCCGGAACAGGGCGGCCACCTCGGCCGGGGTCAGCAACGGGTCAGGATCCGGCGCTCGGCTGGTCACGGTCGACCTCCCCTTGGGGCATGCACCCCCTGCGCACACCGGCCAACCCGGACAGATCGGGTGGACCGCTGGCACTCTACGTCCCCCACGTGTGCGACACCTACGGAGTAACGCAACCGGTGGCGGGGCGTCCGTCGCGGCCGGCTCGCCCGCCTCACGCTTCCCACCTGCAGCAGTGCGCCGGTCGGCGCTGCGCCCGGGCGGCGGCGCCAGCACGCCGGTCGGGCCGACTCCCGCGTCGGGCGCGGAGCAGGTACCGTAGCCACCAGAAGCATCGGCCGACCCACGGTCGGCCGGGCGGTCAGCGATGTCGACCGGGGCCGCAAGGCCCGCGTGAGGGGGTCCGCCATGGGGCGCGGCCGGGCCAAGGCGAAGCAGACGAAGGTCGCCCGCGAGCTGAAGTACAGCTCGCACGCGCCGGATCTGGACGCGCTGCGCGCGGAGCTGATCAGCGGCGGGTCACCAGCCCCGGCCGTGACGGCCCCCGCGGACGACGACGAGGTAGACCTCGACGACGAGCTGGACGAGGACGACGACATCCCCGCCTACGACGGTCGCGACGTGGCCGAGGGCGGGCGGCGGCGCTAGCGCGACCCCGTGGGTCCCCCGCGCAGCGTGGGGGTCAGCCGCGGTAGGACCCGACCAGCTGCACGGGGCCGGGGTCGCTGACCGCGCTGCGCGGGCGCACCGTGCCGACCACCCAGGCCGGGACACCCCGCTCGGCCAGCACCGCCAACGCGGCGTCCGCCCCGGACGGGGTGACCACCGCGGCCATGCCCACCCCCATGTTCAGGGTGCGCTCCAGCTCTGCCTGCTCGACCCGGCCCAGCGCCGCGACCAGCCCCATCACCGGCGGCGGCGCCCACGTCGAGCGGTCCAGGTCCGCACCGAGGTGGTCGGGCAGCACCCGGGCGAGGTTCGCGGCCAGGCCCCCGCCGGTCACGTGCGCCAGCGCCGCCAGCCCGACACCGGGGTGGCCCATCAGGGCCAGGCAGTCCCGCGCGTAGACCCGGGTGGGCTCCAGCAGCTCCTCCCCCAGGGTGCGGCCGAGCTCGGGGACGTCGCGGTCCAGCTCCCAGCCGGCGGCGGCGACGACGTGGCGGACCAGGGAGTAGCCGTTGGCGTGCAGGCCGGAGGAGGCCATCGCCACCACCACGTCGCCGGCGTGCACCCGCGCCGCGCCGAGCTGCGCGTCGGCCTCGACCACCCCGGTGCCCGCGCCGGCCAGGTCGAACTCCTCGGGCCCCATGACGCCGGGGTGCTCGGCGGTCTCCCCGCCCAGGAGCGCGGCGCCGGCCAGGGCGCAGCCCCGCGCGACCCCGGCCACGATCGCCGCGATGCGCTCGGGCACCACCCGGCCGCACGCGATGTAGTCGGTCAGGAAGAGCGGCTCGGCGCCGACGACGACGAGGTCATCGAGCACCATCGCCGCGAGGTCGACCCCGACGGTGTCGTAGCGGCCCATCCGCGAGGCGATGACCACCTTCGTGCCGACCCCGTCGGTGGAGGTGGCCAGCAGCGGGGCGCGCATCCGGGCCAGCGCCGAGGCGTCGAAAAGCCCGGCGAAGCCACCCAGGCCGCCACGGACCTCCGGGCGGGTGGCCCGCGCCACGGACTCGTGCATCAGCGCGACGGCCGCCTCACCGGCGTCGATGTCGACCCCGGCGGCGGCGTAGCTGGTGGCCGGGAACGGCTCGCTCACGGGCGGTCCAGGGCGTCGCCGGCGCCGGCACCGGCCAGCAGCCCCAGGCGGGCCGTCGACGTCTCCAGGCCCTCCAGCAGGTGCTTGCCGAGCAGCTCCGGCTCGGGCAGGGCCGTCGGGTAGTGGCCGGTGAAGCACGCGGTGCACAGCCGGTCCGCGGGCAGCGCGGTCGCCGCGACCAGGCCCTCCTCCGACACGTACGCCAGGGAGTCCGCACCGATCGAGGCGCGCACCCCCTCGACGTCCAGGCCGTTGGCGACCAGCTCGGCGCGGGTGGCGAAGTCGATGCCGTAGTAGCAGGGCCAGCGCACCGGCGGGGAGGAGATCCGCACGTGCACCGCGGTGGCCCCGGCCTCGCGCAGCATCCGGACCAGCGCCCGCTGGGTGTTGCCGCGCACGATCGAGTCGTCGACGACGACGAGTGACTTGCCGGCGATCACCTCGCGCAGGGGGTTCAGCTTCAGCCGGATGCCCAGCTGGCGGATGGTCTGGCTGGGCTGGATGAAGGTGCGGCCGACGTAGGAGTTCTTGACCAGGCCCTGGCCGAACGGGATCCCCGACTCCTGGGAGTAGCCGACCGCGGCCGGGGTGCCCGACTCCGGCACCGGGATCACCAGGTCGGCGTCGTGGGCGGGCGCCTCACGCGCCAGCTGACGGCCCAGGGCCACCCGGGTGGTGTGCACGCCTCGCCCGGCGATGGTGGTGTCGGGCCGGGCCAGGTACACGTACTCGAACACGCAGCCCTTGGGGGTCGCGGGCGCGAACCGCTCGCTGCGCAACCCGTCGGCGTCGATCGCCAGCAGCTCGCCGGGTTCCACCTCGCGCACGACTGACGCGCCGACGATGTCCAGCGCCGCGGTCTCCGAGGCGACCACCCACCCCCGCTCCAGGCGACCCAGCACCAGTGGGCGGATGCCGTGCGGGTCGCGCGCCGCGTACAGGGTCGTCTCGTCCATGAACACCAGGGAGAACGCGCCTGCCACGTCGGGCAGCACCCGCAGCGCGGCGGCGTGCACCGAGCCGGACGGGTGGGAGGCCAGCAGCGCGGTCAGCAGGTCGGTGTCGGAGGTCGAGCGCACCCGCGCGGTGCCCAGGGGCAGCTCGGTGTCCCCGGCCAGCTCCTCGACCAGCACCGCCAGGTCCCCGGTGTTGGTCAGGTTGCCGTTGTGGCCCAGCGCGATCGACCCGGTGGCGGTGGCGCGGAAGGTGGGCTGGGCGTTCTCCCAGACCGAGGATCCGGTGGTGGAGTAGCGGCAGTGCCCGACGGCCAGGTAGCCGGTCAGCGAGGTCAGGTGGGACTCGTCGAACACCTGGGCCACCAGGCCCATGTCCTTGTACACCAGGATCCGGTCGCCGTTGGAGACCGCGATCCCCGCGGACTCCTGGCCGCGGTGCTGCAGCGCGTACAGCCCGTAGTAGGCCAGCTTGGCGACCTCTTCACCCGGCGCCCACACCCCGAACACCCCGCAGGCGTCGCGCGGGCCCCGGTCCGTCGGGTCGATGTCGTGCGACAGCCGTCCGTCGCCGCGGGTCACCGGCCCAGTGTAGGTGACCCGGTGGGCCCCCCGGGCGGCGACCACACGGGCGCGGAAGGCGCCGGGGGCAGTGCGGCGCCCGGGGTGCGACCCCGGGCGCGCCGACGCCGCGGACTCAGACCCGGCCCCCGCCGGTCCCCTCGGACAGCCGCTGCGCCAGGTACACCGGCAGGATGAAGGCCAGCAGCAGCATGGCCGCGACCGCGTTCACGATAGGGGCCTGGTTGGGTCGGAAGAGGTTGGCGTAGATCCACTGGGGCAGGGTCTGGATGCCCGCCCCCGCGGTGAACGTGGTGACGACGATCTCGTCGAAGCTGAGCGCGAACGCCAGCAGGGCGCCCGCTGCCAGCGCCGAGCGCACCAGCGGGAAGGTGACGAACCGGAACGTCTGCACGCTGGAGGCCCCGAGGTCCGCCGAGGCCTCCTCCAGGGAGACCCCGGTGCGGCGCAGCCGCGCTATCACGTTGTTGAACACCACGACGATGCAGAACGTGGCATGCCCGAGGACGACGGTCAGCAGGCCGAAGCTGATCCCCAGATGGGGCAGCACGGTGGAGAACGCGGAGTTCAGCGCGATACCGGTGACGATGCCGGGCAGCGCGATCGGCAGTACCACGACGAAGGAGATGACACCGCGGCCGAAGAAGGAGTAGCGGGACACCGCGAAGGCGATGAGGCTGCCCAGCACTATCGCGATTGTCGTCGCCCCCGCGCCCGCCTTCACCGAGGTGAGCAGGGCAGCGCGCACCCCCTGGTTGTGCACGGCAAGCGACCACCAGTGCAGGGTCCACGAGGAAGGAGGCCAGGCGAACACCTTCGAGGCGTTGAAGGAGTTGACCACCAGGATGGCCAGCGGCAGGTAGACGAACGCCAATGCCACGGCCACGAAGGTGAACAGGACCGCGCGGGTCCCCCGGCTCAGACGCACGACGCCGCCTACAGGTTGTCCAGCGCGCCGCTGCGGCGCACTGCGAGCAGGTAGGCGACCACGACCAGGATCGGGAACATGGCAGCGGCCGCCGCGAACGGCAGGTTCCCGGCGACCCCGATGTTGTCGTAGACGATGTTGCCGAACATCTGCGAGGACCCGCCGACGATCTGCACCACGATGTAGTCACCCATCGTGAGCGCGAAGGTGAAGATCGACCCGGCCACCAGCGCCGGGAACACCAGGGGCAGGACGACCGAGCGCGCCGTGCGCCCGGGTCGGGCCCCCAGGTCTGCCGCCGCGTCCAGCAGGCTGTCGGGCAGCCGCTCGAGGCCGGCGAAGATGGGGAGCACCATGTAGGGGAACCACAGGTAGGCCAGCGTCAGGGTGGTCGCCACCAGGCCCAGGCCTGGGCCGTGCAGCCCCAGCGGCCTGACCGCCCAGTCCAGGGCGCCGCCGCGGGTCAGCACCACCTGCCAGGAGTAGGCCTTGACCAGGTAGCCAGCCCACAGCGGCATCGTGACGGCGACCACCAGGGCGTAGCGAACGCGCCGGCTGCGCACCACCTTGGCCATCACGAAGGCCAGCGGCAGGGCCAGCACGGCGTCGATGACGGTGACCGCCACCGCGATGCCCACCGTGCGGATCGCCACGTGCCAGTACACCGGCGTGGTGAGCAGGGTCTTGTAGTTGGCCAGGGTCGGCTGGTGCACGAGGTTGCCGGTGAAGGAGTCCACGCTCCAAAACGAGGAGACCAGCAGCACCGTCAGCGACCCCAGGTACAGCACCACGAGCCAGGTCAGCGGCGCGAGGAGGAGAGCCCCCAGGCGCAGCCTGGCGTGCCGGTACCAAAACGCCGAGGCCCGTCGCGGCGCCGGTGGCGCCGCGACGGGTGGCGCGAGCGAGGTTGTCAGCCTCTCGTCCCTTCCCTGCAGTCCCGCGTCGGCCTGGTCAGCCCTTGATCCCTGTCCACGCCTGGGTCCACGTCGAGTAGTCCACGCAGGTGTTCCCGCGGGAGTCCCCGCACTCGGTGCGCGGCGTGGTCCAGTAGGCGATCTTGGCGGCGTAGGCGGCATCCAGCGCGTGGTACTGCTGGCAGAACCCCGCCGTCGCCACCTTGCAGGCCAGGGTCTGCGCCGGAGCCTCGCCGAACCACTCGGCGACCTGGTCGTTGACCTTCGGCGAGGTGATCCAGTTCATCCACTCGTACATGCAGTTCGGGTGGGCGGCGTGCGCCGCGATCATCCAGGTGTCGGACCACCCGGTCGCGCCTTCGACCGGCACCGTCGTGTCGACGGTGATCTTCTTGTCGGCGTTGATGGTGTTGGCGTTGATCTGCCACGCCGTCCCGATCACCGAGCTGCCGTGCTCAAAGTCGGAGATCTCGTCGGTGTACGCCGACCACGGACGGTTCCAGCTGGCGCGCATGGTCTTCAGCAGGGACACCGCTGCGTCGAACTGCTTGGTGGTCAGCTCGTAGGGGTTCGTGATGCCCAGGCTCGGCTGGGTCTTGGACAGGTACAGAGCCGCGTCGGCGATGTAGATCGGGGAGTCGTACGCCGTCACCTTGCCCGCGTAGGTGTTCGGCGAGGCGAACACCGCGCTCCACGACGTGGGCGCCGTCTTCACCACTGCCGGGTTCCACATCAGCACGTTGGCACCCCAGCCATGCGGGATGCCGTACATCTGGCCGTCGACGGAGTTCCACGGCCGGTCCTTCAGGAACGGGGCGATGGTGGCGTAGTTGGGCACCAGGGCGGTGTTCACCGGGGCGACGACCCCGCCGTAGATCAGCCGCAGGGTGGCGTCGCCGGAGGCGGACACCCCGTCGTACTGGCCGGTCTTCATCAACGTCACCATCTCGTCGGAGGTGTTGCCGATCTTGGCGTTGACCATGCAGCCGGTCGCCTTCTCAAACGGGTGCACCCAGTCGACGGTCTTGGAGTTCGACCCGTCCTCGGCGTACCCCGCCCACACGACGATGTTCAGGGCGCCCTCGCCCTGGCCCAGCGTCTGCTGCATGGGCACGGCCGGCGGTTTGGGCAGGCCCGAGCTCGTGGCGCCCGTGCTGCTCCCCGAGCTCCCGCACGCCGCCACCAGCAGTGTGACGGCCGCGGCGACCACGGTCCCCCGCATCCAGTGTGTGGTCCGCATCCTGCCTCCTCCTACAGGCGGGGGCTGTCCCCGCCGTCACGCCGCCGCGGGTCCGCGGCGGTGGGTCTGCGGCGCCGGTCAGGCGCCCCCGGCCGGCGGCACCGCCGACCCCTCCTCCAGCGGGTGCACCGACGCCCCGGGCATCGCCGCGCGCTCGGCGGCCAGGATGGCCGCCGCAGCCCCGGGGTCGGTGGTGTCCGGCGTGACCTCGAACTCCGCGTCCGGTGACCACCGCAACGCCACCCGCAGCCCGCGCAGGGCCTCGACCTGCTGCGAGGTCGCCGCGACGTTCTGGCTGACGCCCAGCAGCTGGCCGCCCAGGTCGAGGCTGACCAGGTAGCGGGTGACGTCCCCGACGTAGGTCACCTCCGCCACCGTCCCGACCGCGAGCCGGGAGCCGTCGGACGGGGAGCTCGCGTCGTCCGCGGGGCTCATTCGGATCTTCTCCGGCCGGATGGAGAACACCCCGCTGCGGCCCAGCACCGCTTCGGCGGTCGCGCCGCGCAGCAGGTTGGACGTGCCGACGAAGCCGGCGACGAACTCCGTCGCCGGGCGCTCGTAGACCTCCGCCGGGCTGCCCACCTGCTCGATGCGACCGGCGTGGAAGACCGCGATGCGGTCCGACATCGTCAGCGCCTCCTGCTGGTCGTGGGTGACGAAGATGAACGTGATCCCCACGTCGCGCTGCAGAGCCTTCAGCTCCCCCTGCATCTGCTCACGCAGCTTGAGGTCCAGCGCACCCAGCGGCTCGTCCAGGAGCAGCACCTTGGGCCGGTTCACCAGGGCGCGGGCCAGCGCGACCCGCTGGCGCTGACCGCCGGACAGCTGCGCCGGCCGCCGGTCGCCGTACCCGGCCAGGGCGACGCTGGCCAGGGCCTGCTCGGCGCGCTCGCGCCGGTCGGCCTTGCCGACCTTGCGCACCCGCAGCCCGTAGGCCACGTTCTCCCGCACGCTCATGTGCGGGAACAGCGCGTAGTCCTGGAACACCGTGTTCACGTCGCGGTCGAACGGTGGCACGGTGGTGACGTCACGTCCGGCCAGCAGCACGGTGCCGGCGGTCGCCTCCTCGAACCCGGCGATGATGCGCAGCACGGTGGTCTTGCCCGACCCGGAGGGCCCGAGCAGGGTCAGGAACTCCCCGTCGTAGATGTCCAGGTCGACCCCGGCGACCGCCTGCACGTCTCCGAAGGACTTGGTCAGCCCGCGCAGAGCGACAGCGACCGGCCCGGCAGCAGCGGTCGCCCCGTCCAGGCGCGCACCGACCACCATCCGTCCTCACATCCCCATTGACCTGGCACGGATGCCCATCTCGGGCGGGCAGACACTAGCCCAGGGTCTGAAACCAAACCACCAGCACCCGCGCGCGTCGGCGCGGTCGTTACCGAATCGTGCGCTGCGGCCCTGCGCTGACCACAGGCAGGCGGGACGCCAGGTCCGCGCGCGCGCCCGAGGCGCGCACCCGACCGTCGGCGACCGCGTCCGCGAAGCTCGTCGACCCGCTGGCCAAGCCCAGCCACGTCACCGAGTCGGTCTCGACCACGGCGGGCGGGGTGCCGCGGGTGTGCCGGGGACCCTCGATGCACTGGACCGCCCCGTAGGGGGGGACCCGGACCTCCAGGTGGTGGCCCGGGTGGGCCGCGGCCAGCAGGGCCAGGCTGCCCCGCACCGCACGGGCCACCAGCTCCACGGGTGCGTCGCCACCAGCGTCCAGCGCCGCGGCGACGTCCGCGGCGACGGCGGCCGGGTCGACGCGACGGGCGGCCATCGGCGGCCTCAGGCCGCCGGGCCGGACCCGAACAGGGCGGGCAGGGTCGCGGCGCGCACCGCGCGCAGCCTCGCCATCGGCAGGCTGAACTGCCCCTGCACGTCCAGGGCGGCCTCGTCGCCGTGCCCGTCGACCACGCCGATGCGGACCACCGGGACGTCGCGGGCGACGCACATGTCGGTGAACCGCAGCTCCTCGCTGCGCGGCACCACGACGACGGCACGGGCGGCGGACTCGCTGAACAGGGCGACGAACGGGTCGAGGTCCTCCGGCAGGACGACGCGCAGGCCGGCGTCTCCGGCGAGCGCCATCTCCACCAGCGCCACGGCCAGGCCGCCGTCGCTGATGTCGTGCGCGGCGGACAGCAGGCCGTCGCGGGAGCCGGCGACAAGGATCTGCGCCAGTTGGCGCTCCCGCTCCAAATCGACCCGGGGCGGGCGCCCCCCGAGGTGGCCGTGCAGGGCGTGGGCCCACTCCGAGCCACCGAGCTCGTCGGCGGTCTCGCCGACCAGCAGCAGCACCTCGCCGTCGGCTCCGAGCGCGAGCGGGGTGCGCCGGGCCACGTCGTCGATGACGCCGAGGACCCCGATCACCGGGGTCGGCAGGATCGGGGTCTGCCCGGTCTGGTTGTAGAAGCTGACGTTGCCTCCCGTCACCGGCACCCCCAGCTGGGCGCACGCGTCGGCGAGCCCGGCGACGGCCTGGGTGAACTGCCACATCACGCCGGGGTCCTGCGGGGAGCCGAAGTTGAGGCAGTTGGTCACCGCCACCGGCCGCGCACCGGTGACCGCCACATTGCGGTAGGCCTCGGCCAGCGCCAGCTGCGCGCCGGCGTAGGGGTCCAGTCGGGTGTACCGCCCGTTGCCGTCGGTGGCGACCGCCACCCCCAGGCCGCTGGCCTCGTCGATGCGGACCATGCCGGCGTCCGCGGGGCCGGCGAGGACCGTGTTGCCCAGCACGTAGCGGTCGTACTGCTGGGTCACCCACGACGGGTCCGCCAGGTTGGGGGCGGCGAGCAGCGCGAGCAGCGTCGCCGCCAGCCCCTCGCCGTCGGTGGGTCGGGGCAGCGCCTCGGGACCGTCGGCGACCAGGTCGTCCTGGTCGGCGGGGCGGGCGACGGGGCGGTCGTAGACCGGGCCGTCGTGGGCGACGGTGCGCGGCGGGACGTCGACGACGGTCTGCCCGTGCCAGCGCACCACCAGGCGCCCGGTGTCGGTGACGGTGCCGATGACGGTAGCGGGCAGGTCCCAGCGCGCGCAGATCGCCAGGAACGCGTCCAGGTCGGCGGGGCGCACCACCGCGCACATCCGCTCCTGGGACTCGCTCATCAAGATCTCCTCCGGCGACAGGCCGGCGTCGCGCAGGGGGACGGTGTCCAGGTCCACCTCCATCCCCCCGGTGCCGGCGCTGGCCAGCTCAGAGGTGGCGCAGGAGATGCCCGCCCCGCCCAGGTCCTGGATCCCGACCACCAGGTCGGCGGCGAACAGCTCCAGGCAGCACTCGATGAGCAGCTTCTCGGTGAACGGGTCACCCACCTGCACGCTGGGCCGCTTGGACGGGCCGCCGTCGGCGAAAGTGTCGCTGGCCAGCACGGACACCCCGCCGATGCCGTCCCCGCCGGTGCGGGCGCCGAACAGCACCACCAGGTTGCCCGGCCCGTCCGCCCGGGCGAGCTTGATGTCGCCGTGGCGCATCACACCGACGCACAGCGCGTTGACCAGCGGGTTGCCGGCGTAGCTGGCGTCGAAGACCAGCTCCCCGCCGATGGTGGGCAGACCCAGGCAGTTGCCGTAGCCGCCGATGCCGGCGACCACCCCGGGCAGCACCCGGGCGGTGTCCGCGGCGTCCGCCGGACCGAACCGCAGCGGGTCCAGCACCGCGACCGGGCGCGCCCCCATCGTGAGGATGTCGCGGACGATGCCGCCGACGCCGGTGGCGGCCCCCTGGTGCGGCTCGACGAAGGAGGGGTGGTTGTGCGACTCGATCTTGAAGGTGACCGCGTAGCCGTCGCCCACGTCGACCACGCCCGCGTTCTCCCCCATGCCGACCAGCAACACGTCGCTGGCGGGCGCCTTGTCCGCGAACTGGCGCAGGTGCATCTTGGAGGACTTGTAGGAGCAGTGCTCGCTCCACATCACCGAGTACATGGCCAGCTCGCACGACGTCGGTCGCCGACCCAGGATGTCGCGGATGCGCAGGTACTCCCCCTCGGTGAGCCCGAGCTCGGTGAACGGCTGCACCGTGGCGGGGCTCGTCGCGGCGACCACGACGGTGTCCACCACGCGGGCGGCGGGGTCCGTGGCGGCGGGCGTGCTCACCGGGCACCCACCAGGGCGTCCAGCACGGAGGCGAAGAAGCCCAGTCCGTCCGTCCCCGGTCCGGTGAGGGCGTCCACCGCGTGCTCCGGGTGCGGCATCAGGCCGACCACCCGTCCGTCGGCGCTGGCCACCCCGGCGATCGACCGCGAGGACCCCGACGGGTCGCCGTCGGCGTAGCGGGCCACGACGCGGCCCTCGGCCTCCAGCGCGTCCAGCGTCGCCTCGTCAGCGACGTAGCGCCCCTCCCCGTTCTTCACCGGGACGACCACCCGCTGCCCGCCGCGGTAGCGCGAGGTCCACACAGTGGCGGACGACTCGATGACCAGCGCCTGCGGGCGGCAGACGAAGCGCAGCCCGGCGTTGCGGGTGAGCACGCCGGGCAGCAGCCCGGCCTCGCACAGCACCTGGAAACCGTTGCAGATGCCGAGCACCGGCAGGCCCTCGCGGGCCGCGGCGACGAGCGGTCCCATCACCGGCGCGTGGCCGGCGATGGCGCCGGCGCGCAGGTAGTCCCCGTAGGAGAACCCACCGGGCAGCACCACGGCGTCCACGCCGAGCAGGTCGGCGTCCTTGTGCCACAGCGTCACCGCCTGCCCCCCGGCGAGGCCGACCGCGCGACGCGCGTCGGCGTCGTCGAGCGACCCCGGAAAGGTGACCACCCCGACGCGGGCGCTCACTCCACGCTCACCGTGAAGTCCTCGATGACGGGGTTGGCCAGCAGCTCAGCCGCCCAGCGCTGTGCCGCCGCCGCGAGCTCCGGGCCGGCCTGCCCGGCCACCTCGATCTCGAAGTGCTTGCCCTGGCGCACCGAGGTGACGCCCTCGGCGCCCATCCGGGCCAGCGCGTGCCCGACGGCCTGACCCTGCGGGTCCAGGACCTCCGGCTTGAGCATGACGTCGACGACGACGCGGGCCACGTGGGCTCCCCAGCATTGGACGGCGGCGGGACACTCAGCCTAGTCGCCGCTGCGGTGCTGCCCGCAGCCCCCCCGACCGGGGGCTACGCCGAGCGCTGCGCCACCGCCTGGCGCCCCGCCCAGGCGCTGGCCACCATGGTCCGCAGGTCGCGGCGCATCGCCCAGTCCAGGTCGGCGGCCGCTGCGGCCCCCGACGCGACGATCCGGGCCGGGTCGCCGGGGCGGCGCTCGTCCTCCCGCGGGGTCAGCGGCCGCCCGGTCACCGCGGCCACCATGTCCATGATCTGTCGCACCGACGTGCCCGCGCCGCTGCCCAGGTTGTAGACCGGCGCCAGCGGGGTACCGGCCTCCAGGGCGGCGACCGCGGCGGCGTGGGCGTCGGCCACGTCGGCGACGTGCACGTAGTCGCGCACGCAGGTGCCGTCGGGGGTGGGGTAGTCGGTGCCGAAGATGACCGGGTCCACCCCCGCCACCAGCGCGTCCATGACCAGCGGGAACAGGTTGTGGGGGCTGGTGTCGACCAAGTGCGGCTGCCCGCAGCCGACGACGTTGAAGTAGCGCAGGCACGTCGGCCCCACGAGCACCCCCGCCCGCGCCGCGTCCGCGATCGCCCACTCGGCGGCCAGCTTGCTGGCCCCGTAGGGCGACTGCGGCGCCGTCGGGGTGGACTCGTCGACGACGTCGACGTCGGGTGTGCCGTACACCGCGGCGGTGGAGGAGAACACCAGGGCGGAGACCCCCGCCGCCTGCATGCCGGCCAGCAGGGTCAGCGTGCCCCCGGTGTTGGTCGACCAGGTGTGCACCGGGCGGCGTACCGACTCCCCGGCGTACTTGTACCCGGCCAGGTGCACCACCCCCGTGGTGCCCGCCAGCGCCGCCGCCACCGCGCCGGCGTCGGTGACCGAGCCGACGACCAGCTCGGCTCGGTCGGGCACGTAGTCCGCGTGCCCGCTGGACAGGTCGTCCAGCACGGTGACCTCGCGGCCACTGCCCAGCAGGGCCGTCGCGACGTGGGAGCCGATGTAGCCCGCCCCACCGGTGACCAGCCAGCGCGTCACGTCAGCTCCTGCCCGGTGAGGCGGGTGTACGCCTCGCGGTAACGCGCGGCGGTGGCTTCGACGACGTCGTCCGGCAGCGGTGGCGGCGGCGCGGAGGAGTGGCGGTCCCACCCCGAGGCCGGCGACGTGAGCCAGTCGCGGACGAACTGTTTGTCGAACGACGGCTGCACCTTGCCAGGGGCGTACCCCTGCGCCGGCCAGAACCGTGAGGAGTCGGGGGTGAGCACCTCGTCCGCCAGCACCACCGTGCCGTCGTCTCGCCGGCCGAACTCCAGCTTGGTGTCCGCGAGCAGGATCCCGCGCTCGGCGGCCAGCGCGGCGCCGCGGGCGTACACCGCCAGGGTCAGGGTGCGCAGCTGCTCGGCCACGTCGACGCCCACCTCGGCCACGACGGCGGCGAAGTCGACGTTCTCGTCGTGCTCGCCCGCCGGCGCCTTGCGGGCCGGGGTGAAGATCGGCTCGGCCAGCCGGTCCGCCTCACCCAGGCCGTCGGGCAGCGCCACCCCGCTGACCGCGCCGGTGAGCCGGTACTCCGCGAGTCCCGACCCGGTGAGGTAGCCGCGGGCCACGCACTCGACCGCGACCATGTCCAGCCTCTCGCACAGGACGGCCCGCCCGGCCACCGCGGCCGGCACGTCGGTGGACACCACGTGGAGGGGAACCAGGTCGGCCAGCTGGTCGAACCACCACAGGCTCAGCGCGGTCAGCACCCGGCCCTTGTCCGGGATGGGGGTGGGCAGGATGACGTCGTAGGCGGAGATGCGGTCGGAGGCCACCAGCAGCAGCCGGTCATCGGCTCCCAGGTACAGGTCACGCACCTTGCCGGAGTACAGCGGGCGCCAGGAGCCGTCCAGGCCGTAGGGGTCTGCCGGGTCAGCCACGGCGCGAGCCTATTAGCGCCCCGTGGCAGAGCAGCGGCCCCCGCCTGACAGGCACCGGGCAGCGGGGGGCTCGGCTACAGCGAGGGGATGCCGGGGATGTCCGTCGCTCCGTACTTCGGCGGCGGCGCCGCGACGGCCACCCGGAAGGAGATGCTGCGCGAGGCCTCCCCGTCCAGCCCGATCGCGATCGCGTACTGCCCCGGCCGCGCGAGGGGCAGGCCGACGAACTGGAACGCGAACGGCACCTGCTGCTCGTCCCCGGCGGGCAGGCCCGGGGGACGGCCGACGTTGAACGTCATCTCCCCGCCGATGCCCTGCTCGGGGGTGTCCACCCCCATCAGCGCCGGCGCGCGGCCGTCGGAGTCCAGCAGCATGAACTGCAGGCTGTGGTCGGAGTCGGTGGCCGTCCACGGCACGCGCACCACCCCGGCGATGGCGAACGTCAGCGCGAACGGGCTCTCGTGACCCACCGGGAAGGTCACCACGTCGATGGACCCGCCGGAGATGAACAGCTTGCCTGCGGCCACCTGAGCGTGGTCGCACATCAACGCATCGATCTCCACGGGGCTTCCCCTCCAGCTCGTCCGGTGCGGCGTCGTCCGGTGCCCCGACCCTAGGGTCACCAGGTCCCCGACGGCGGCACGGGTCCTTCCGCCCTTGGCTATTGACATTAGCCAAAGGGCTAAGTAAAGTTCCCTCCATGACATCGAGCGCCGAGTCCACGACCACCCGGTACCTCACCCGACCAGACGGCCGGGTCTCCTACGACGTGGCCGGGGACGGCCCGCTGGTGGTCCTCGCGCCCGGCATGGGCGACCTGCGCAGTTCCTACCGCCTCCTCGCACCGCGTCTGCGCGCCGCCGGCTACCGGGTCGCGGTGACCGACCTGCGCGGGCACGGGGAGGCTGACACCACCTTCGCCTCCTACGGCGACGCGGACACGGCCGGCGACCTAGCCGCGCTCGTCGCCGAGCTGGGCGGACCGGCGGTGCTCGTCGGCAACTCGATGGCCGCCGGGGCCGCGGTGATCGCCGCCGCGGACCGGCCTGACCTTGTCGCCGGCCTGGTGCTCCTCGGCCCGTTCGTGCGCCCGGCGGCGACGAGTGCGGCGGCCCGCCTCGCCCTGAGGGTCCTGATGCAGCCGGCGTGGGCCGCGACGGCGTGGAAGGCCTACCTGCCCTCGCTGTACGCGGGCGCGAGGCCCGCGGACTTCGACGCCTACCGCGGCCAGGTCGTGGCCGCGCTGCGCCGTCCCGGGTACGCCCGTGCCTTCGTGGCCACCAGCCGCACCGACCACGCGGCGGCGGCCGGGCGCCTCGCCCAGGTCAGCGCCCCCACTGTGGTCGTGATGGGGGAGAAGGACCCCGACTTCCCCGACCCGCGCGCCGAGGCCGCCTGGATCGCCGACGCGCTGCGCGGGACGGCCGTTCTGGTGCCCGACGCCGGGCACTACCCGCAGTCCCAGCAGCCGGACGCCGTCGCGGCGGCCACGCTGGACCTGCTGGCCCGGGTGGCACCGCATGCCTAGGGCAGGGCTGAGCACCGAGCGGGTGGTGGAGCAGGCGGAGCGGCTGGTGGACACCCCGGGCTCCCCACCGCTGACCCTCGCGGTGCTCGCCGAGAGCCTGGGGGTGCGCCAGCCCAGCCTGTACAAGCACATCGAGGGCATGGACGGCCTGCAGCGTGAGCTGGCCGTGCGCGCCAAGACCGAGCTGGCCGACACGTTGGCCCGCGCCGCCGTCGGTCGCGCCCGTGCCGACGCGCTGCGCGCGATCGCCCACGCCTACCGCGGCTGGGCCCTGGCCCATCCGGTGCGCTACGCGGCCACGGTTCGTGCCCCCGCCCCGGGCGACGCGGAGGACGAGGCCGCGAGCACGGCTGCCGTGACCGTGGTGTTCGCGGCGCTGGCCGGCTACGGCCTGCTCGGCGACGACGCGGTGGACGCCACCCGTGCCCTGCGCGCGGCGCTGCACGGCTTCATCTCCCTGGAGGCCGGCGGAGGGTTCGGCCTGCCGGTCAGCATCGACGCGAGCTTCGAGCGCCTCGTGGAGATGCTGGTCGGCGCGCTGGACGCCGCCAGTGCCCAGGCGGCGTCATGACCACCCTGCCCACCCTGGCCGGCACCCCGGCCGCCCCACCGCACGGGACGCCGGGCGACGGCGTGGTGCACGCCGGCCCGGGGCGCTGGCTGCGCGCGGAGGGTGTCGTGCTGCTCACCGCCGCGCTCGCCGCCTTCGCCGCCACCCACCAGCCGTGGTGGCTCGTCGCGGTGCTCGCCCTGGCCCCCGACCTGGCCGCCCTGGGCCTGCTGGCCGGTCGCCGCGTGGGGGCCGCGGCGTACAACCTCACCCACGCAGCACCCCTCCCGGCGGCGGTCGTGGCGCTCGGCGTGGCCGGCCACCATCCCCTGGTCCTCGCCCTCGGCCTGGTCGGCCTGGCCCACATCGGCATGGACCGCTGCCTCGGCTACGGCCTGAAGTACCCCGACGACCCGGGGCACACCCACCTGGGCTGGCACGGTCCTCGCGTCGCTCCACCGCCCTCCGACTGACCTGCCCGCGGCACCCAGGGCGCCGCAGCCGGGGGCCGCCCCGGGAAGATAGTGATATTTTCTTAACTGTTATGACAGTGCAGCGACCGTCCGCCCCGGGCGTCGCCGACCCCCCGGCGACCGAGCTGTCCCGCCGGCGCCGGATGGCCGTGCTGATGGTGTGCTGCATGAGCATCCTCGTGGTCAGCCTGGACGTGACAGTGGTCAACGTCGCCCTGCCCTCGATCGGTGCCGACCTGCACGCCTCGGTCTCGGGGCTGCAGTGGACCGTGGACGCCTACACCCTCGTACTGGCGAGCCTGCTCATGCTGTCGGGGTCCACCGCGGACCGGGTGGGGCGCAAGCGCATCTTCATGGTGGGCATGGTCGTGTTCGTGGTCGGCTCCGGCCTGTGCAGCGTCGCCCCCAGCCTGGGCGCGCTCGTCGCGTTCCGCATGGTGCAGGCGGGCGGCGGCTCCATGCTTAACCCGGTCGCGATGTCCATCATCACCAACACGTTCCCCAACCCCCGCGAGCGCGCCCAGGCGGTGGGGGTGTGGGCCGCCGTCGTCGGGGTGAGCATGGCGCTCGGACCGGTGGTCGGCGGCGTGCTCGTCGGCAGCGTGGGGTGGCGGTCGATCTTCTGGATCAACCTCCCGGTGGGCCTGGTCGCGCTGGCGCTGACCGCGGCGTTCGTGCCGGAGTCGCGCGCCCTGCGCGCCCGGGCGCTCGACTGGGTCGGCCAGGTCCTGGTGATGGTCACCTTGGGCTGTCTGACCTTCGGCATCATCGAGGCACCCGGACGAGGGTGGGGGTCCCCGGTCATCGTCACCTCGTTCGCCCTGGCCGGCGGGGCACTGCTCGCGCTGCTGGCCTGGGAGCCCCGACAGGTGGAGCCGCTGATCGACCTGCGGTTCTTCGCCTCCGCGCCGTTCAGCGGAGCGGCGGTCGTCGCGGTGGCCGCGTTCGCGGCCCTGGCCGGGTTCCTGTTCCTCAACACCTTGTACCTGCAGGAGGTCCGCGGCCTGTCCGCGCTGCACGCGGGCCTGGCGACCCTGCCGATGGCCGTCATGGTCATGGTCCTGCCGCCGGTGTCCGGACGCATCGTCGGCAGCCGGGGCAGCCGCATCCCGCTCCTCATCGCCGGGCTCGCCCTGACCACGGGCTGCCTCCTGCTGACCAGGGTCAGCGCGACCACCTCGTGGACGTACCTGTTCACCGCCTATGTCGTCTTCGGCGTCGGCTTCGGCTTCGTGAACGCGCCGATCAGCCAGGCCGCGGTGTCCGGGATGCCCCGCGCGCAGGCCGGTGTCGCCGCGGCGATCGCGTCGACCTCCCGCCAGGTCGGCGGCACGCTCGGCGTCGCCGTCGTCGGAGCGCTGGTCGCGGCGTCGGTCGGCGCCCTGGAGGTCGGTGGGCCCGGTGGGCCCGGTGGGCACGGCGGCGCGGACCTCGCGGCTGCCTCCCACGCGGGCTGGTGGGTGCTGACCGGCTGCGGGGTGATCGTCTTGGTGACCGGGGTGGTGACCACCTCGACGTGGGCTCGCACGACCGCCACCCGCACCGCGCAGATGCTCAACCCCGAGTACCTGGCGGCGACCCCGTCATGACCGACGACGCCGCCGCACGACAGGCGTGGGCCCACATGCGCGACCTGGTGCTCGACAACGAGCGACGCCGGCAGGTCGCGGACGCGGTCGAGCTCAGCTTCGGGCGGGTGCGGGCCCTGCGACGGATTGCCCGCGAGCCCGTGACGATGGGCGAGCTCGCGGCCCTGCTCGATGTCGAGGCCCCCTACGCCACCGTTGTGGTGGACGACCTGCAGCGACGGGGCCTGGTGGAGCGTCGGCCCCATCCGACCGACCGCAGGGCCAAGCTCGTGGCCGCGACCCCGGCGGGCGTCGCCCTCGCCCGCCGCGCCGAGGAGGTCATGGCCGAGCCGCCGGCGTCGCTGAACGCACTGTCTGCGGACCAACTGCTTGCCTTGGCGCAGATGCTCGACCGGGTGCACGGCGCGGTGCCCGTGCACTGAGTGCCGGTCGCGGGTGGGCGAGGGACAGGCGCCCCGGGCCGCGGCCCGCGGACGTCGTCCTCCCAGGGATCCACGTCGACAACCCGGCTGTCCACGTCGCGCACTGCCCACCAGCGACCGGCAGGGCCGCACCGCCGTCGCGGACGGTTGCGAGGCAGGGCAGGCCGGCAGGCGTCGACACCTCCTACGCCCGGGCGCGACGCCCCGGCGACCAACTGACGACACGGCTGTCGGGCTGACCATGTGGACCTCACGTGGCGGTCGGATGGAGCCGGGCGCGTCAGGGCGCCCCCGCACCGGCTCCGGGGCGCGCACCGCCGGCCCTCAAGGACGCTGTGCGCCGACCCGATATCCCCCAACAGGCGTATCGGCCGACGGCGGGCGGCTGGCTGGACCAGGGAGGACTAGGGAGGACCAGTGGAGGCTGCACCCCGGGCGGGGGGTCCTCGACCGCTGCTGCGGTGGGGCGCCGGCCCGGCGGCCGTCGTCGGCGTGCCCGTTGTGGTCGGGCTCATCGCGGCCAGCGTGCTGGGGCTGCTCCAGTCCCACGTGAGCCACGCCCAGTCTGCGCGGCTGCTCACCGCCCAGGTGCATGAAGACGTGACCCTGCAGCAGGAGATCGTGTCCCACGCCCAGGTGATGGGGTACGTGACCACGGACCTGCCAGCCCGGCTGGGCGCCCTGCGGGCGAACACCACCGCCACCGTGAACCAGCTGGTGCACCTCGCCGGGGACCAGCCCGCGGTGCGCGCCATCATGACGGACTGGGCGGTCTACTCCCACGACCAAGCGCTCCAGATGGCCACGCTGCCGATGGGCAGCGATGCCGCGATGAGCGCCGCGATGGCGCGAAAGACGGCAGGTTCTCACCCGGCGATGCCGTCGATGCCGTCGATGCGGTCGATGCGACCCTCTGCCGCACCGAGCATGCGCCGGGTCCTCCCGCACAACCCTCCCAAGACCGCGGCGACCACACCGTCCCCGGCGATGGGCACCGGGAC
>Ga0209698_10002917_pt1 | contig 19083 bp, 13 predicted proteins | sample LitLauG_LLR_2012_FD_187203 | JGI IMG/M metagenome (GOLD analysis project Ga0209698, IMG submission 187203) | Freshwater sediment microbial communities from Pennsylvania, USA - Little Laurel Run_MetaG_LLR_2012 (SPAdes) (version 2) | ecosystem: Environmental > Aquatic > Freshwater > Creek >...
ATCCAGTCACCCGGTTTGTGCTGCGCCACGGCATCGGCCACGCGTTTTTGCATTTCTTCCACGGATGGCACGCCGGTCAGCGGGACGGCAAGCGCTTCGGCGCCGGCGCCGCCGAGGTGCACATGCGCGTCGTTGAAGCCCGGCATCACAAACTGGCCCTTGAGATTTAACGTTTCGACGCCTTCCTGGCCGCCGCCGCAATCGAGAAGCACGTGGTCCATCTTACCGATGCAAGTGATTTTTCCTTCGCTGACAGCCATTGCCTCGGCCCACGGATGCTCAGAGTCGTTCGTATAAATGCGGCCGTGGGTGTAATAAGTCGTAGTTGGCGCTTTTTGCGCCTGGCTCGATTTGGCGTGGAATGCGCCGAAGAGCACGACGCCGACGAACGGCAGAATGGCAACTACCAAGCGGACGCGAATCGCCCGGGTCATCATCGGGACTTTTCCTCCGTGACTCCGGAAATTCCAAGAATCGTCAGCAACGCGCGCTTCAAACCCATCTCCCGGCCCGCGGAGTCGTACCATTCCTGGAGCGAATGCGCTCCGCCGCCGCTGCCACCGGCGCCGATAGAGATGGCGTCGATGCCGAGGGATAGAGGAATATTCGCGTCTGTTGAAGAGCGTTCGATGCGCGATTGATTGCCGACATATTCATCGGCGGCGCGAAGTGCGGCGAGCAGGGTCGAATCGGCGGCCAGTTCTCCGCCGGGGCGGCTGCCCAGCAGTTCGACCTTCCATTCGAGCTTCCCTTTGGAACGGTCGCGCGCGGAGTCCATTTCATCGCGAACGCCTGCGATGATGCACTCGCGGAGGGCGGATTCCAGGCGTACCAGTTCGTCCTCGCTCTCCGAACGAATATCGACTTTCAAGCGCGCCTCATAGGGAATCGAGTTCACCGACGTTCCGCCTTCAATCTGGCCGATGTTAAAAGTGGTGCGAGGCGTGACAGGAACTTTTGTGTTGATGAAGCGCACTGAGCCACGCACCAGGGCGTTGATGGGATTGGGCATGCCGAAATCCGACCAACTGTGTCCACCCGGACCGGTGATCAATGCTTCGAGCCGGCGCGACGCTAAAGCTTTCGTCGTGACGTGATCGGTGCCCGAGCCGTCGAGCACAACCACCGCTTTGAGTTTCGCGCGGTAAGCATCCACAATCGCGCGCATGCCGCGCAAATTGCCTTCGCCTTCTTCGCCAACGTCGGCTACGAAGAGAACGGTACGCTGCGGTCTGAGGTGCGCAAACTGGATGGCACGGGCCATCGCCAGCAAGGCAGCCACGCCGCTGCCATTGTCGGAAATTCCTGGCGCAATCATGCGGCTGCCATCGCGATGAACTCTCACGTCCGTGCCTTGCGGGAAAACGGTGTCCAGATGCGCGGCAACAACAACAAGTTCCCTCTCATTCACGCCGGGCAGTTCGCCAATGACATTGCCGATTTTATCGATGTGAGCGGCCAAACCGGTTTCGGACAGCATCTCTTTGACGGCCGCCGCGCGCTGCGCTTCCTGAAAAGATGGCGCGGGGACTTCTGTGATGCGCGCTTGCTGGTCGTTGACCCAAGAAATATTCGGCGTGAACCAATCCAGAGCAGTGCGGACTCGCGCGTTGTCAGTAAGCCGTGAACCGGGGGCCTGGCGTGACGCTTGGGAAGGGGCGACGGAGCGAACCGGCATAGCCAGAAGAATAACGCAAACGAGGGCGCGTTTCACTGGCAGGTTACAACACCGTTGCAAGCTCAATGGCGTGCGGCCTCAGTGCAGAGCACGAAAACTTCCGCATCGGAGAGGACGCGCGGGGATTGCTTGGCGGCATCAAAGATGCGCGTGACTGTGGCGTCGTCCGCAGGGACGCGGTGCTTCTCCAACCAGAAGAGCACGTTCGATTTTCCGCTCATCGGGCCGATCTCAATCACCTGATCGAGACCGAAGAGATGCGCAGGCACACCACTGTAAACCGCGTTGGCGAGCTCGAGATCATTTTTACGGAAGGCTTTGATGAGTGCGGCGGCGTGAACTCCCGTCGCGGTGCGAAACGCATCATGCCCCACCACGGGGTAGTTCGGCGGAATCAGCGTGTGCGTGGCCTTGGCTACCTTTTCGCAATATTCCTTGAGCCGGGAGAGGTCCTGCTGAATCAGCCCCATGAGGCGAAGATTGACGAGCATCAATTCCATGGGCGTGTTGCCGACGCGTTCGCCGAGGGCATTGGCGGCCGCGTGGACCTGGTGCGCGCCGGCGGCAATCGCCGCCAGCGAATTGGCGATGGAGAGGCCGCGATCATTGTGCCCATGCCAATCCACGCGGATTTTTTCGCCGGACGGCTTCACCACTTCGTCGACGGTGAACTTTACAAGGTTGAACGCACCATTCGGCGTCGCGTGACCGACGGTGTCGCAGAGAACGATGGCGCGCGCACCATTTCGAATGGCGGTCGAGTACAGGCGCTTCACCGTGTCGGGATCGGTGCGAATGGTATCTTCCGTAACGTACATGGAGGGAAGGCCATTCTCGACAGCGAACTTGACGGCCTTTTCGGTGGTTCGTTCCAGGTGATCGACGGTCCAGTCTTCCACCAGGCGGCGGATGGGGCTGGAGCCGAGAAACGTTGCGGCCTCAATGGGAATGCCAACTCTTTGAGAGATTTCGACGATGGGGCGAATGTCATTTTCATGGGTGCGCGCCGCGCAGTTGGGCTTGATCTTCATGCGGCACGTAGCGATTTCGCGGGCTAGCGCCTCGGTGTGCGCAAAAGCGCGCGGGCCGGCGCCGGGCAGTCCGATATTGACGGCGTCGATTCCGAGCGATTCCATCAAATGCAGGATTTCGATTTTCTCGTCGATACTGGGGTCGAAGACGGAAGGATTCTGCAAACCGTCGCGCAGCGTCTCGTCATTCATCAAGACGCGCGTGCCCGCAGGAATCGCCGGCGGCGTGGCAACGTTCCAGTCGTAGATCCATTCGTTCTGCTGCAAGGTGGGCCTCGTTTACTACGAAATGAGCGCTCTAGTTGCGCAGCGTATAGCTCTGCGGCTGCTGAGCGGGATCCGGGCGATAGAGCGTCTTACAAAATTCGCAGCGATAGATTTCGGCTTTTGCGCCAATGACTGTCGCGACTTCCTTCGGGTAATCGTAGTAGCGCTTTAGGTGGCCGTTGCAGAGCTTGCCCTTCTCGTCCTTTTCGTCGCAGGCACGCTGCTTGGGCTTGCGCGTTTTGACTTTCGGTGAAGCCGCGGTCTCGTCAGGCATGGAGCTCCTCTCCTACAATCCGTGATCACGAAAAAATGTCTTCATGGCGCTCCGGGCGTTGCGCAACTTTGTGCCAAAACCGCCTGAGAATTCAAATTGTAAAAAAGCGTCCGCAGCGCGCTCCAGGTCCAACCCGTAACGGTACCACCACGGCTTTTGGCTCCCGGGCAAACCGTCGACATCCACGTATTTCATTTGGACCATTTCGAGCAATCCCGCCTGCCCATGCGTGCGGCCCCAGCCGCTCGCGCCACAACCGCCGTGCGGCGCTTCTGCAATCCCAAAGTAGCTGATGGCATCATTCACCATGACTGCACCAGCTCGCAACTCCGCAGCCAGCGCCATCCCTCGAGCTTTGCTCTTTGTCCAAATACTCGCTGCAAGCGCAAAAGGTGAATCATTGGCCTGCGAAATCGCTTGCTTGGCATCCCTCACAGTTTGAATCGCGAGGATCGGCCCGAAGGTCTCTTCTTGAAATAATTTCATGGTGGCATCAACGCCCGCGATGACGGTGGGTTCGAAAAAGTTGGGGCCAAGCTCGGGACGCGGGTTGCCGCCGCACAGTACTTTCGCGCCCCGCGCGATGGCATCGCGTATCAATTCACTCATCCGTTGCACATGTTGCGGTCGAATGAGCGGGCCCACGTCCGTCGCCGGGTCACTTCCTGCTCCCAGGCGCAGTTTCTTTGTTTTTTCCACGCAGAGCTCGATGAACTTTTCCGCGGCCGATTGCTCGACGAACAAGCGCTCGACAGAAAGGCAGACCTGGCCACAGTTCGTGTAACTGCCCCAGACGGCCGCGCTGGAGGCCACCTCCAGATTTGCATCCGCCAAAACGATCATGGCGTCTTTGCCGCCAAGTTCCAGGACGGAGGGGATCAGCTTCTTCGCACAAGCTTCCGCGACGCGCCGACCAGTAGCCACGCTGCCTGTAAACATTACTTTGTCCGGCGAAGCGTCAATCAACGCCTGGCCCACTTCCCCGCCCCCTTGCACTATGGAAACGAGTCCCTTAGGAAAACCTGCATCCACAAAGAGCGTTTCGATCAGGGCTCCGCACTGTGGCGTGAAATCGCTGGTCTTGCACACCACCGCGTTTCCTGCCGCGAGCGCCGGAATAATCTGACTAAGTGGGATCGCCAGCGGATAGTTCCACGAAGAAATGATGGCGATGACGCCGAGGGGATCGTATATGAGATAGCCCCGCTTGGCTTTCGCTGCCGTGCTGTGATGCGGTACTCTCCGCGTGCGAAGCGTACTCGCCGCATTCCTGGACCAGTATTCCGCCGAATCCAGCGCCACAAAAATATCCGCAAAGAGAGCTTCCACGCGCGGCTTGCCGGATTCGCGCACCACGGCATCCGCCAGTTCGTTGCGTGAAGCCATAATCCGTTCGCGAAGCGAGCGCAATTTTGCACAACGGTCGATGATCGAGAGCTTTGCCCAACCGCCCTGAGCAATCCGTGTGCGCGCGACTATCTCCGGCAGCGAGGAAACCGGCGTTCTCTCAATGTGCCCGAGCACGTCCCCCGTGGCTGGATTAATCGAAGGAAGCGTATCGATCGGAATGGCCGTAGCCGCCATAAGCGGGATTCTAACCGATTTCAGGGCGGGAAGGTTGCCAAGGAATTCTGACTCCCACCGATTGCTCAACTTTCGGCGGGAGCCTTGCGCCTCGATGCTAGTGGTCGGATTTAGGGACGAACAATTGCAAGTTCTCCGCCTTCCAGCGCATAGCGTCGTGGATGCGATTGCGCCCGCTCGGATGGTCGAAGAAGATCCACTCTTCCACCGGGCCCGGGCTCATCTTGCGATACTCACCCAGGTGAATGGCGGCCTGCGCGAAGCCGTCGGGCTGGCGGCTGGCGTTCAGGCCGTACATATCCGCTTCGTGTTCATTCGTACGTATGTGGGTGTTGAAGAACGGGGTGTACACGAATCCGAGCAGCGTACCGACCAAGAAGACAAGAGGAACGATGGCGGTATCGCCGATTCCACGAATCTTCCAGCGTTCCCCCCAGCGGGCGAGGGCACGCTCGAGCGACCAGCGCAAAAAGGCGAAGAAAACCACGATGACAACGGAAAAGTACAGAATGTCCTTGGCAATATGGTGGAGAACGTAGTGCCCCATCTCGTGCCCCATCACCGATTGAATTTCTTCGAGGGAACCTCGCCGCAATAGATTGTCGTTCAGAGTGATGCGCATGGTTTGGCCATAGCCGCTGACGTTGGCGCTCATTCGCGTGGTTTGGCGTGAGGCGTCCATCGTGTAGACCTTTTGCGCGGGGATCCCATTCGCGCGCGCCAGGCTCAGGATGGGCTGCGTGATTTTCGGATTATCCAGTACCGTGTATTTATTGAGCAGCGGAAACAGGAAGACCGGCGCAATCATGATGAAAAAAACCAGAAATAGCATAGAGACGCCGGCGCCCCAAATCCACCAGGTTCGCGGCAAGCGGCGGACCACTCCGAAAAGCACCATCGAGAGGACTCCGCCGAGAACTACGTTCACCATAAGAACGATGAGCTGGTCTCCCAGCCATGGTCCGAGAGTCTGTGTCGCCAACCCATATTGCCGCTCACGGTAAAAGCCCTCGTACAGGGCGAGGGGAGCACCAAGGATTGTCGTAATGAACAGAAACTCCACCCAATAGATCAACGTCTGCAAAGGCTTGAAACGCGTCAGGCGCTCCGCAAAATTCCGCATACCGGCGGACCAACCGAAGTGCAGCAGCAAAAGATAAATGGCCACGCCATAGAGAAAATCCCAGAGGATCAGCCAGTATCCACCCTCGAAATAAGCGTCCGAACGCGAACGCGCGCTGGCAGGAATCTGCGCTAGATACGCTTCGGTCGCGGCATCCGCATCGAAATGCTCGGAAGGCTCCGCCGCAGCGGGGACGTGGATCACGTCCGGCATGACCGTAGCGGGCTTCGCGCCCGGCTCCGGCGCTTGCTGCGCGTGGGAGACGCTCACAAATGCAATTAGCGCGAGAATGGCCAATCCAGTGAAAATCGTCCTACGAAAAATCATCTTTTCTCCTGCAAACACAATCCTCTGCGAGCTGCCGCGTCGTGATTGCAACAATTCGTAAACCTTCATTGTCTCGCTTTATTCAGGGCTCCAGGCAAAGTACGGAGTAGAGCCGGAAATAGTTTCTTTTGCAGACAAAAAATCTCAAGGCTTGCCCAGCCGCCACGCTTCTTCGTGTTCAACTTCGACCATGACGAGGCCGTGCGAAGGCACGGTGGGGCCCGATTTGGATCGGTCTCTTAGCTCGAACAATCGATCGATGTCCGCCGGAGCAAGTTTTCCGCGCCCCACATCCAACAATGTCCCCACCATCTTTCGCACCATATAGCGAAGGAACGAGCGCCCACGCACTGTAAAGACCAACTCTTCGTGGTCCGGCGTGCGCACCAACTCGGTCGAGTAGATTTCGCGCTCGGTGGCTCGTTCTTTGTCGTCTTCTTCGGAGCCCGTTGAGGCAGCGAACGAAGCAAAGTCGTGCATGCCGACAAATCGCGCCGCGGCATCGCGCATGGCGTCTTCATCAAGCGGAAACGGATAGTGGAGAACGTAGCGCCAGATCATCGGTGGCACGATTCTGCCGCGATACAGACGGTAACGGTACGTCTTGCCTCGCGCCGACCAGCGCGCGTTGAAGTCCGGACCGACTTCCTCGGCGCCAACGATTCGAATGGTGGGCGGGAGCAGCGCGTTCAGAGCGCGCTGAAAATCCGGGGCCGACAGATGCGACTGCGTTCGAAAGCTGCCAACTTGACCAAGCGCATGAACCCCGGCGTCGGTGCGACCGGTGCCGTGCAAGACAACCTGCTCCTGCGTGAGCCGGCGGAGTACATCCACAACCTCGCCCTGAATCGTGGGCTTGCCTGTTTGAATCTGCCACCCGTGGAAGTCGGTTCCGTCGTACGCGATGGTGAGTTTGAAATAACGCATGCCAAGCCGGGGACCTGGCATCAGGGCGCGCTGCGGACGAAGCGGCTCCCTGGCTTTACGGCCACGCTTCCGCCGCGGCACAGCGGGCAATCTTCTTCCTCGTAACTGGCGATAGGAAGTTGGATCAGCGATTGCGTTTCCACGTCGAAGTCGATTTTCCCGCCGCTGCGATCGATCAGCGCACCAGCGGCAACGACTCGCGCGCCAGCCTCTTCCACCACCCGAATGGCCTCTTGCGTCGAGCCGCCCGTCGTCCAGACGTCTTCGACAACCAGCACGTGCTGGTCGGGCGCGAGCGAGAACCCCCGCCGCAGCGTCATCATGCCGCTGGCATCGCGCTCCACAAAGAGGGCAGGAGTGCCTCCGCCCGTCGAGCTCTTCTGCTCCGGCAGAGCCCTGGCGACTTCTTGCCCGATGACCAGCCCGCCAATCGCCGGTGACACGACCGCGTCAATCCGGGCATCCGAAAAAAGCGCCGCGAGCGCCTGCCCCAGTTTCTCAGCAAAGCGCGGATACTGCAGGACCAGCGCACACTGGACGTACGTCCCGCTATGCAGCCCGCTGGACAGCTCAAAGTGCCCATGACGGATGGCGCCCGCCGTCTCAAACAGCTTCAGCAATTCTTCCCGTTTCAGCATTCCGCCCAGCTAACTGCGCCGGCTCCTAAGCGTCGAAACCTCAGCAGCCTAGCCGCCGTCTCATTCGTTGTCAAGGAAACCAGCCCTTGCTAGACTGCCTTTTCCGTTTGGGGTCAGCGCAAAAAAAGATAAAGATGAAGACCTTGTGACCGCCTTCCGAGCCAAATTTCGATGGCTGCCCTCGGAATGGTCCCATCTCCCGGTCGCTCTCCAGGATTCATCCATTCCTGTCGCAGCACATCGGCCAGTTCCATGCAGCAGCACGGGTTCGCAGGGGCGTTGCGCGGATTCGTGAAAATCAAAATGTCCCGCTGGGACAGAATCTCGAGGAGTAAAACGATCATGACGACTCTCTGGGGTACCGCCAAGCGTTTCAACCTGCCGCGCGCAAAGCAGCATCGCAACTGGCTTTCGGTGGTAAAACGTGTGGTTTCGGCGGGCACAAGGTCCTGGCTTGCCGCACTGCTGGCGTTTCTGCTTGCCACGGGCCCGATCTCGCCCGCTTTCGCGCAGAGTTCCGCGCAAAATCCTGCGCCGAATTCTGCGCCAGCCACAACGATTGCGCCCGTCGCTACCCTCGGCCTCGCCAAGCACGATTTCACTCACGGTCCGCGTGCCTTTCCCACTCTGCTTAAACCCTACCAGCCCATTTCGATCGAACCGCCCGAGCTTGCAAATTCGCCGAGGGTTGCTCAGTTGATTCACGACGGCAAGCTCATGCTGAGCCTTCAAGACGCTGTAGAACTGGCGCTCGAGAACAACCTCGACATCGCCGTCCAGCGATACAACCCGTGGGTCGCCGATGCCAGCATCCTGAAAACCAAGGCAGGCGGCGCCGGTTACAGCACTCCCGGAGGGAGCTTTGCCTCTTCTACCGCGAACTTGAACTCGTTCTCCTATGACCCGCAATTCAGCAGCAGCGTGTCGATCGCTGACAACTCGACGCCGGTCAACAACCCGTTCATCTCCGGCACCGGCACTTCCCAGTTGGCCGCTCTTAAATCTCACTCGACGCAATTCACCAACCAGTATTCGCAGAGCTTCGAGACGGGAACGAACTTCACGGCGAGTTGGAACAACACGCGCAGCAGTTCGACTTCCACCGCCAACTTTTTTAATCCAGCCATCCAATCCACACTCTCGATCGGGTTTTCTCAATCGCTGCTCAACGGCTTTGGCGTAACTGTGAATACCCGCAACCTGCGCATCGCGAAGAACAACCGGCAAATTGCCGATTGGGCTTTCGCTCTGCAAGCCATCACTACCATTACAAATACCATCAATGCTTACTGGGAATTGGTCTACGCGCGGGAAAACGTCAAGGTCGAGCAACAAGCCGTCACCGTGTCGGAAAAGCTCTACAACGACAACAAGAAGCAACTCGGGGTCGGCACCATGGCGCCGCTGGATGTAACCCGCGCCGAATCCGAACTCGCCACCGATCGCCAGAATCTAATCGTTGCGCAAACTGTCCAGCTCCAGGACGAACAGATCTTGCTGAATGCCATTTCAAAAGATCCCCTAGCTCCAAGCTTGCTCCACGTCGAAATCATTACCACCGATCAGCCAAAGCAGCCGGAAGCCATTGAGTCCGCATCCTTCGAGGACTCCATCAAGGAAGCTTTCGCCAAGCGGCCGGACCTTCAGGAGCAGGCGCTTAACTTGAGCAATGCTGGGATTGACGTGCAGGCCACGCGCAAGGCTCTGTTGCCCACCGCTTCTCTCTCCGCGCAATACAGCTCCCTCGGACTTGCGGGCAATTCTCCTATCAAAGGCGCTTCTACTATCGTAAGCAACGGCATTCCGATTGTGGACGCCAACGGCAATCCAATCCTGATCGGTGGCAACGAAATCTTCGAGTCCACCACTGTGACGCCTCGGACCGGCACGAATCAGGATGGCTTCACTACGGCGCAAAGCCAACTCTTTCACAGCAAATTCCCCGAGTTCTCCGCCCAGCTGACCCTGAACCTTCCCTTGCGCAACCGTTCGGCGCAGGCGGACAGTGCCCGCGCCCTGCTCGTTCAGCGCCAGCTTGAAACGCAGTTGCGGCAATTGAAAAACGCAGCGCTTCTCGACGTGCGCAACACCTATATCGCGCTCACGCAGGACCGCGCCCAGGTCGAAGCCGCCAGCAAAGCGCGCGAACTCCAGCAACAGACCTTTGATGCGGAACAGAAGAAATACCGGCTCGGTGCGTCCACGGTTTACAACGTGATTCTCACCCAGCGTGACCTCATCACCGCTCAGGGCACCGAACTCCGCGCCCTCGCCAACCTGGAGGAAGCCAAGGCCAATTACGAACGCGCCTTGGGCCGAACTCTCGAGGTCAACCACGTCACCATCGCCGACGCCAAGTCCGGCGAGGTCGAGCGCGAAACCCTCATCCCCGGAACGCTCCATGGAAAGGTGGTCGGAACAGAAGACCTTTTCCGCGAACAAGGGCGTCGCTAGTCTCGCTGGCGGGGCCGATTCTTCCCTGAACTAATCTTCTTCGGACTAGTCTAAATTAGACTAGTTTGGCCCCGCCTCAATCTCCCTGCTCTCTCGCCCCCCCGATACCCCAGTTGTCCCTAGAGCCTCGGCCTTTGCCGAAGCCGCCGCGCCTGCTAAACTTCTTTCTCTGATTGTGGATTGCCTGAAGCCTCGGAGTGGCGCTCTCAACGGACCGCAGTGAAACCTCCCAGGTAGCCGCGGTTCTGGCTCACTCCGCAGGGTAATCGGGCGCTTACGCTTCCAAACCCGGCGCTTCTTGAAACAAATTCACTAGTTCTAGCGTTTTACAGTGTTAGGTCAAAATGAAAACGTCCCAAGGGGACAGAAATATTGAGGGGGAATATCATTATGAGAATTCTCAGAGGGACCGCCCAGGGGTCCATTCTGTCGGCGGCGGCCAAAGGCTCTGTTTCCTTTGGCGTGGCGAGGAGGAAGGCTTCAAAGCTCGTTAGGCCTCTCCTCGCAGGCCTACTGGCGGCTTTGCTAGTCGTGGGTCCCATTTCGCCGGCTTTCGCACAAAATCCGACGTCGAGCACCGATCCAGCCGCATCATCAACGCCGCAGGGCTCCACGATTGCTCCAGTCGGTTCTCTGGGCCTTGCCAAACACAACTACAGCAAGGGACCTCGGGCATTCCCGAATATTTTCAGGCCCTATCAGACCAACCACGTCGATCCAACCGTGCTGACGAATTCGCCGCGCATCGACCAACTCATTAGCGACGGCAAGCTTCGCATCAGCCTGCAGGACGCCGTCGAACTCGCCTTGGAAAACAGTTTGGACATTGCCGTACAGCGCTATTACCCATGGATCGCTGACGACAGTATTCTCAAAGCCAATTCTGGAAGCTTCGGTTACGGCACTCCCGGAGGGGCGTTCGCTTCCTCAACGGCAAGCATCAATCCATTTTCCCAAAGCTTCAGCTCGTTCGATCCGACTGTCACCAGCAGCGTGTCCATTGCGGACGTCTCGATCCCTATCAACAACCCCTTCCTTTCGGGTACAGGTTCAGCCGGTCTCACCGGTCTTAAATCGCACTCCACACAATTCAATAATCAGTATTCGCAGACCTTCGAGACGGGAACGAACATCACCGTGAACTGGAATAACACGCGAAGTTCTTCCGCCGCCGCTAACTTTTTCAACCCATCCGTATCGTCCCTGCTCTCGCTCTCTTTTTCACAGCCACTGCTGAACGGATTCGGCCTCGCCGTCGGCACCCGCAACATCCGCATCGCCAAAAACAATCGCAAGATTGCGGATTTGGCATTCGCGCAGCAAGCCATCACCACCGTCACCAACACCATCACGGCATATTGGGAACTGGCCTTCGCGAGGGAAAACGTCAAGGTCCAGCAGCAAGCGGTGACCGTCGCCCAAAAATTGTACGAGGACAACAAGAAGCAGCTCGAAATTGGCAGCATGGCGCCTTTGGATGTAACCCGCGCTGAATCCGAACTCGCCACCGACCGCCAGAACCTCATCGTCTCGCAGACTGTACAATTGCAGGATGAACAGATCCTGAAAAACGCCATCTCCAAAGATCCCCTGGCGGCGAACCTGATCAACGTTGAAATCATTACCATCGATCAGCCGAAACAGCCCGCGGCCATCGAGACCGCCTCCTTCGAGGAATCCGTCAAGGAGGCCTTTGCAAAGCGCCCAGACCTGCAGGAGCAGGTCCTCAATTTGAAAAATTCCGACATAGACGTGAAGGCGACGCGCAACGCATTGCTTCCGTCGCTCGCTCTCGGCGGGTTTTACCAATCGAATGGATTGGCCGGCAACTCTCCGAAGAAAGGCGCAAGCACATTGGTGAGCACGGGCATCCCTATCGTGGATGCCAACGGTAACCCGATCTCGATCGGTGGCGTTCCCATCTTCGAGTCGACATTCGCCGCGCCCACCACGGGAATTTCGTCTGAAGGGTTCACCACGGCGCAGAGCCAGGTCTTCCACAATCAGTTTCCTGAGTATGCGGCGCAGTTGACTCTCACTCTTCCGCTGCGCAACCGCTCCGCTCAGGCCGACAATGCCCGCGCCTTGCTCGTTCAGCGCCAGCTCGAAACCCAATTGCAACAGTTGCGAAACACGGCTCTTCTGGACGTGCGCAACACCTACATCGCCCTCACGCAGGACCGCGCGCAGGTGGAAGCCGCCAGCAAAGCCCGCGAACTTCAGCAGCAGACATTCGACGCCGAGCAGAAAAAGTACCAGCTTGGCGCTTCGACCGTTTACCTCGTCATTCAGACCCAGCGCGACCTCATCGCCGCTCAGGGCACAGAGCTGCGCGCGCTGGCCAATCTGGAAGAAGCCAAAGCCAACTACGAACGCGCCGTGGGACGCACTTTGGAAGTCAACCGCGTGACCATCGCCGACGCCAAGACTGGCGAAGTCGAGCGCGACACGCTCATTCCCGGCACCTTGCACGGGCAAGTGGTCGGCACCGAAAAGCTTTTCTCCAACGCCGGTCAGAAATAACAGGCGCTGCTCCTTTTCAGGCCGGCTCGGAAGATCACCTCCGGGCCCGCCTTTTATTTTCCGTCATGTGATTGGCTGCTTCTCTCTTACGCGCCGCTTTGCCACCCGGTGCTTGCCCCTTCCTGGGCTTTCGCATAGCATTAATCTTGTTTATGGCGTGATCCGTTTTTTCGATGGCGTGCCGGGGGCATTCCGCATGAGCGAACAATCCAAAAGCACCACGCAAGCCGCCCCTCCGCTGGAAACCTCGCCATCAGCTCGAAAGCCTTCCGATAAAGAGCATGCCTGGGAGGTCAAGACTCTTCAACCGGCGCTGGAAAAGAGCCCCGAGCGACAGTCAGAGTTCACCACGATTTCCGGTCATCCCATTCGCAGGCTGTACACCAAGGCTGATCTACCGAATTGGGATCCCGAGCGCGACCTGGGTTTCCCCGGCGATCCGCCGTACACGCGCGGCATTCATTCCACGATGCACCGCAGCCGCCTCTGGACCATGCGGCAGTTCGCCGGCTTCGGCACCGCTGAAGACACCAACCAGCGCTTCCGCTATCTCCTCGCGCAAGGCCAGACAGGTCTTTCGACTGCCTTCGATTTGCCCACGCTCATGGGCTACGACTCCGATCACGCGCTCTCCGAGGGCGAAGTCGGGAAGTGCGGCGTGGCCATCAGTTCCCTCGCCGACATGGAAGTGCTCTTCGACAAGATTCCACTGGCGAATGTCACCACGTCAATGACCATCAATTCTCCCGCCGCAGTCATTTGGGCGATGTACCTAGCGGTCGCCGAAAAGCAGGGCGCGGATTGGAAAACAATTTCGGGAACGCTGCAGAACGACATCTTGAAGGAATACATCGCGCAGAAGGAATACATCTATCCACCAGAACCTTCGATGCGGCTGGTGATCGATACGTTCGAATTCGGCGTCAAGAACACGCCCAAGTTCAACACCATTTCAATCAGCGGCTATCACATCCGCGAAGCCGGCTCGACCGCCATTCAGGAATTGGCCTTCACGCTGCGCGACGGCCTTGAATACGTCGAGTGGGGCATGCGCCGCGGCCTCGACGTCGACCAATTTGTGCCGCAGCTTTCCTTTTTCTTCAACGCCCACAACGATTTCTTCGAGGAAATCGCCAAGTATCGCGCCGCCCGCCGCATTTGGCACAAAGCCATGGTCGAGCGCTATAAGTCGAAGAATCCGCGCTCCTGGGCGCTGCGTTTTCACACGCAGACGGCCGGATGTTCACTCACCGCGCAGCAGCCCTACAACAACGTGGTGCGCACCGCGATTCAAGCCCTCGCTGCCGTCCTCGGTGGGACGCAATCACTGCACACCAACTCGCTCGATGAAGCCTGGGCACTGCCCACGGAGTTTGCCGCCACGATCGCTCTCCGCACACAGCAAATCATCGCCCACGAAACCGGCGTCACGAACACTGTCGATCCGCTGGGCGGCTCCTACTTCGTCGAAACGCTTACCAACGAAGTCGAGTGCGGCGCGTGGGAATACATCCATCGTATCGACGCCATGGGCGGCATGGTGGCCGCCATCGAGCGCAGCTACCCGCAGCGCGAAATCGCAGAAGCTTCTTACCGCTATCAGATGGCCGTCGACAAAAAAGAAAAAATCATCGTCGGCGTAAACGATTTCGTATCTGAAGAAAAAACTTTGGACGTACTGCAAATTGACGAGACCGTGGCGCACCGCCAAGCCGAACGCTTGAGCAAGTTGCGCGACGATCGCTCCCAAGCCGAAGTCACTCGCCGCCTTAACGCCCTCCGCACCGCCGGCAAGGGCAAAGAGAATCTCATGCCCTTCATCTACGAAGCCGTGAGGTCCTACGCCACCCTCGGCGAAATCTGCGACGCCCTCCGCGACGTCTTCGGCACCTACGAAGAAGTCGCCATTACTTAATTTATGCCAGAGAAAAAAATTAGAGTGCTGATTGCCAAACCGGGCCTTGATGGCCACGACCGGGGCGCAAAAATAATCGCTCGCGCTTTGCGCGACGCGGGCATGGAAGTCGTCTACACCGGCTTGCGCCAAACCCCAGAGATGATCGCCTCCGCCGCCGTCCAGGAAGACGTCGACGTCATCGGCCTCTCCATCCTCTCCGGCGCGCACAACACCATCTGCCCGCAGCTCATGAAACTCCTTCACGACAAAGGCATGACCGACGTCACCGTGCTCGTTGGAGGCATCATTCCCGAAGCCGATATTCCTGCCCTCAAACAATCCGGCATCGCCGAAATCTTCCTCCCCGGCACCTCCACGCAGGACATTGTAGAGTTCATCCACAAGCGCTTGGCTGTTTCCTAGTTTCTCCGTCGCAGGTTAATTGCGGCCGATTAAGGGCGCCAGGTTCCACAGTCACCGCTTCCCTCCGTCTTTTTCCCGCTGCTCGTATTTCTGCCGCTGCGCTCGGTGCAACTTCTTCCACAGTTCTTTGTTTTCCTGCTGTGCCTCGGGATTCACTTTCCGCCGCAGAAATTCCTGCTCGCGCAAGAGCTTCCGCCGGTTCTCCAAACGCGCAGCATCTAGCTCTCCCGAACTAACCGCCGCCCGCACCGCGCATCCAGGCTCTTCTTGATGACTGCAATCCACGAACTTGCACCGAGCCGCCAGCAAATCAATGTCGGCAAAAGTCTGCGCAACGCCGTCTTCCGCATCCCACAATTGCATCTCGCGCAATCCCGGCGTGTCCACCAGCAGCGCACCGCCCGGCAGGATGAACAGTTCTCTTGCCGTCGTCGTATGCCGCCCCTTGCTATCACTCTCTCGCACCGGTTGCACTTCCTGCACCGCTTCTCCCAACAGCCGGTTCGCGATCGTCGATTTGCCCACTCCCGAAGAGCCCAGTAGCACCAACGTCTGTCCCGGCTTTAGAAACTCCTCCAATTCACCAAATCCTTGCCCGGTCGTCGCGCTGACGACGCACACCGCCGTTCCGATTGCGACGCGCTCCATCTCCGCAGCCTTCTCGCGCACTGCCTCACAAGTGTCCGCCTTGTTCAACACAATCACCGACCTCGCCCCCGACTCCCAGCATTGCGCCAGATACCGTTCCACGCGCCGCGGACTGAAATCGCCATCCAACGACGATACCAGCAGTGCCGTGTCCACATTCGCCGCGATCACCTGTTCATCCAACTTCTTTCCCGCCATTTTGCGGACAAATTTGCTACGTCTCGGCAATACCTCTTGAATCATCCCAGGCGTGTCGACACCGTGAACTTCCGCCGCCACCCAATCGCCGACCGCAGGCCAGTCTGCTCCCTCGTCCGCAGCAAGCCGCAGCTTCCCGCTCGCCTCCGCCCAGCATTCGCCGAAGTCTCCCGCAACCCGCCAGAATTTTCGCTGCTGTGCAATCACGCGCGCCGGGGCCGCATTCTTCCAGTCCACGCCACGCCAAAACGCTTCAAAATACGAATTCCATCCCCACAGAGTTATCGACACGGAAGAATCCTCCCGCAGCCATGACGAAACACACGGCCGCCGCTAGCGCCAAAAAAAAACATCGTTGGGTTCTAGTGGGTTCGAATTGCGGGAGGGGGTGAAGCGGTCAGTTGCAGCCAACCGCGGAGACACACCCACCCGCAAAAACTTTGCTAGTGGTTCGCACAGGCGCCTCCATGGCTGAATTGAGCAACGCCGCACAGTCGCGCGACATCGCCCTGCTCCAAATCTTAGCGACTGCCTAAGTCCGAGTCAACACTCGAATCCCTAAGGTATCCCCTAGTTTTCTAGTTGTGCGTCTAATCGAGTGTCCGCCGGAAGAGTTGGAGAATTGAAGCCCTCTAGTACAGCCTGAAAGTAATCTCGATTGGTATTCGAACTGCAACTTTCGACCCGTCAGGAATCTTCGACGCCTCGAAACGCCAGGAACTTACTGTATCAATTGCCTCCCGATCGAGATCGGGATCTAGCTTCTTCAGGAGATAAATCTGGTCAGCTTTTCCGCTAGCTGTGACAAGCACTGACAGCACAACCAATCCTTGGACTTTTCTGGCTCGCTCCCCTTCAGGATAAGAGGGACTCGGACAGCGCACACACTTTGGGGTCGTGACTCCATCAAGTCCTACAAAATAGTAGTTGCCCCCAGACGCTTCGTTCTCAACCGGGAGATTAGCACTAAAGACTGGATCGATCTTCTCCCGATATTGCGTTCGGAGCAATTCCTTTCCTGCTACGTCGTGAATAGCAAAGTCAATCGTGTACGCACCCTTATCGCTGGAAATCACCCCCAACAAAATACCGTCCAAACTGAATTCGGACGCTAATTTCGAAAGGACATCGGTATTTGAAAGATCGCTGTCGCCCCATCCGTTCTTCGCGAGATATCTGTGAACTTCAATCCTACTAGCGATCGCAAAGGTCTTGGCATTCTCATCTATAAGCTTGGAGAATGAAGCGCCGAAAAAACAACCTAAGACTGTCTGCTTCCCCGAGGTGTCCAAGAAATCGGGTACGTAGACCTTGTGAAGAGCCAAGCGCGCGAGATCATTAGACAACTGCTGGGCCGCAGGTTTTCTGCTCTTGGACGAATCGTGTGCCCTTCCGGCGCCCGGGACCGTTAGAAGGCACGCAACAAAGACCAGTACTGGCAAGCTCCCCCTACAGTCCATTTTTGTCCTCCGGGACAGGCGGACTCGCCACCGCCCGATTGACACGCTGATTGGAAACAGAGTCGCTTCCAACCCTCGGGATCAGTGAACGACCTTCCCATCCGTGTCCCGAACCTCGACCTTGCCCAGATTAAGCTTCTTCATGTCTGCTTCGATCTTCGCGCGGTCGCCCACCGCAAGAACGATCATCTTGTCCGGCAAAACATATTTCTGAGCGATGGCCTGCGCTTGCTCGGCGGTCACGGCATTAATGCGCTCCGGCAGCGTCGAGAAATAGTCCAGCGGCAAATCATAGGTGAAAAGTTCCGCGAAGCTCGCCGCGGCGTCGGTGCCCCGCTCAAACCGCCCTGGCAGTGACCGTGCGATATTATCCTTGGAAAGGATCATTTCCTCCGAGGTCATCTTCGTATCACGCATGCGTCGCAGTTCGTTGAAAACCTCCGTGGTCGCAGGGGCGGTGGCGTCCGTCCGGACATCCGAAGAAACGAAGAACGGCCCCGGCGTGCGGTGATAGGAGAATTCGGATCCCGCCCCGTATGTGTACCCGTGCGCTTCGCGCAAATTCATGTTGATGCGGCTCGAGAAAAGCCCGCCCAGGTCCGTGTTCATCACCTCCACGGGCGCGTAATCAGGCGTCGAGCGCGCAAGTCCCATCGAGAAGCACACCAGCGTCGTCTGCGGCGCCCCGGGGCGGTCCACAAGAATTAGCTTCGCCTCTGTCGTCTCTGGCGAAGCGATCGCCGCCGCGGCCGGTTTCCCAGGCTTCCACGCGCCGAACTGTTTTTCCAGCAACGGCTTCAATGCGGCCAGTTTAATGTTTCCCGTCACGACCAGCGCCGCATCGTCCGGAAAATAATTCTGCTGCCAGAAATGCTGCAGGTCACTTTGTGATATTGCTTTGATGGACTCGGTCGTGCCGCTGCTCGGATATCCGTACGTGTGCCGCGGACCGTAGAGCGCCGCGTCCAGCACGCGGAACGCCAGGGAAAAAGGCTCGTCCTTCTCCTGCACAATGCTGGTCAGCCGTTCCGAACGTACTCGCTCAATCTCCGACTGCGGAAAGCTCGGATGGAGCGCCACGTCCGCCAGCAATTCCAGCGCTTCGGGGAAACTTCGTGAAAGCGACCGTGTGGAAATTCCTGTCGTGTCCGTCCCCGCGCCCGAATTCAGTGTGGCGCCCAAATCCGCCGCGCGATCCGCAATCTGCAGTGCTGACCGCGTTGCCGTTCCCTGCTGCAGCATCCGCGCCGTCATGCTCGCCAGCCCCGGACGATCCACTGGATTCACTCCGCTCCCTGCGTGCAAAACCAGGTTCGCCGCCACCAGCGGCAGTCCCGGCCTCTCGCTGTAAAGCACCGTCAACCCATTCGAAAGCTTGAATTTCTCAGGCACCGGCAAATGCAACGCGCTGGCAACGCCCGGCTTTGGCGTTTCCTTGCGCCATTCCGCGTCCGCGTTAACCGGTTCCCCGTTGTTTTTCGATGGATCCTTCTCCGGCGCTTTTGGAGTCGCCACTTCCGCCCCCAAATCCTGCTTCCCAGGTAAGCCGTAAACCACCGCACGCTGGTTTCCATTCAACTGCCCTTGCACGAAGGCTTGAATCGATTCCGTCGAAGCGCTCTCATACCGTG
>Ga0209698_10002920_pt1 | contig 19071 bp, 20 predicted proteins | sample LitLauG_LLR_2012_FD_187203 | JGI IMG/M metagenome (GOLD analysis project Ga0209698, IMG submission 187203) | Freshwater sediment microbial communities from Pennsylvania, USA - Little Laurel Run_MetaG_LLR_2012 (SPAdes) (version 2) | ecosystem: Environmental > Aquatic > Freshwater > Creek >...
GCGCGTATGTGATGCGTAGAGGCCGCGTCGTCGTCGAAGGACGCAGCCCCGATCTGCTCAACCGACTCGGCGAGATCGAGAGGCACTACCTCGAAGGCTGACCATGCCACCGAGATGCACTGACGGCGAGGCAGCGCCGTCGCCGTCCAGCACGCAAGGATAGGAATGACCGCAGCAATGAGTAACAATCGGGCTCGGCTCGAACACGAGCTGGCGACCCTCCCCGGGATCAACGCCGAGCAGTTGCAACGTACTTGGACCGAACACCGGATCGCTTGCCCATTCGAGAACGTCGACGCAGATGAGGCGCAAGCACTTCTCGGTCCACAACGCGGCGCGTACGGACGGACAGCCGGAGAGCTGTACATCGCCTGGGCTCACGACGACGTGGCGAGCGTGATGCGTGACGCCGCCCACTTCATGAAGCCGGGGCCCGGAGGGCCGTTCAACGACACCATTCTTGCGATGAACGGGGAGGAGCACCGCAAGTACCGCGAGCTGGTCAAGGACGCCTTTGCGCCCGCGGCAGTCAATCGATGGGAACGGTCACTGATCCGTCCACTGATGCACCGCCTCGTCGACGAGTTCATCGCAGATGGTCGCGTCGACCTCATCCGCCAGTACACGAGCCACTTCCCGTTCCACGTGATCCGGGTGCTGCTGGGCATCCCCGAAGATCAGCACGACGAGTTCTGCGGTCTGGCCTTTCCCCACGGGAGCGGTTTCGACGAAGCATGGGAGCGCCGCATCGAGGAGTTCCTCGACCCACACATCGCCGCAGCGCGGCGGCGTGAGGCCGGCGACGACCTGCTGACGCTCCTGGTCGGCTCCGAGCTCGACGGACGGCGACTCACCGACCGAGAGCTCTACAAGTTCCTCGTGTTGCTGACCCCAGCGGGGGCCGACACCACCTTCGCGGGCGCCAGCACGATGTTTCTCGGGCTCCTGAGCAATCCTGGCCAACTCGACCTGGTGCGGCGCGATCGCAGGCTCCTGGCGCGGGCCGCCGACGAGGCGTTGCGGTGGCACAACAGCGCGGCGGCGTCGTTCCTTCGAGTGGCCCTCGATGACACCACGGTCCACGGCTGCCCGGTCGCCAAGGGCACGGTCATCGCCGCCCACGTCTCGTCGCACAATCGCGACGAGGCCCGCTACCCGAATGCGGATCGATACGACATCACCCGATCGGTGCCGCCTCGGGGCATCTTCGGTTACGGCCCTCACGCCTGCCTCGGCATGCACATCGCCCGTAGCGAGATGAAGGTTTCGCTGGAAGTGGCACTCGATCGCCTCGCCGACTTGCGGCTGGATCCCGATGCGCCGCAGCCCTACGTGCGGGCCGGCGTCGGGTTTGCGTCGCCCGCCTACTTGCACGCGCTGTTCGAACCGGGCTGACCGCTTCTCAACCGTCGATCGTGATCGCCTGCTCAGGGCAGGCCATCTCGGCGTGCCGCGCCGCAGCCTCGAGGCTCGGAGGCACCTGACCGTCGACAGCGACGGCGTAGCTGTACTCCTCGTCGAAACGAAAGAGCTCGGGCGCCAGGCCGAGGCATTGCAGGTGCCCCTGACACTTCCAAGGATCGACGATCACCTTCATATCGACTGGACCTCCTGGGGCTTATGCATCCGGGATCCTACTCTCGCCGAGCTGGGCGAGCACTTCCGGGCTCGCCTTGTCGACGTTCCCATGGCTCTGCTTGCTCCAGCGGCTCAGTAGGACTTCGGCAGACCAAGGACCTGTGTGCTGATGTAGTTGCAGACCATCTCCTGGCTGACCGGAGCGATCTTCATCAGCCTCGCCTCACGCCAGTAGCGCTCGACGTGATACTCCTTCGCGTATCCCATTCCACCAAGGGTCTGCAGCGCTCGATCGCAAGCGAAGAATGCCGCCTCTGCGGCGAGGAACTTGGCGGTGTTTGCCGCCGCTCCACAGGGCAAACCCTGGTCGAGAAGCCACGCCGCTTCGCGTACGGCGAGGCGGGCGGCGTGAAGGTGCATGTGCGCCTCGGCGAGGGGAAATGCGATCCCTTGGTTCTGTCCGATCGGCCGGCCGAACACCTCGCGCTCACGCGCATATGCAACAGCGCGGCGCATTGCCGCCGTGCCGATGCCGAGCGCCTCGGACGCGATCAGGATGCGCTCGGGATTGAGTCCGTCGAGGAGGTAGGTGAATCCTCTTCCCTCCTCACCGACACGACGGCTCACGGGTACGCGCAGCCCGTCGTAGCGGACCTCGCACGACACGACGGCGTTTCGGCCGAGCTTGGGGATCGGACGAATCTCGACCCCGGGCCGCTGCAGGTCGACGAGCAGCAGCGTCATCCCGTCGGTGGGTCTCGTGCACTGCTCCCTGGGCGTGGTGCGCACAAGGAGGAGGCACATCTCGCAGAGGGAGGCCTTCGTCGTCCACACCTTCGCGCCGTACACGACGTACTCATCACCGTCGCGCACAGCTCGAGTGCGGATCCGCGACGTGTCGGTACCGGCATCGGGCTCGGTCACGCCGAAGGCGACATGGAGCTCGCCCGACGCGACGCGCGGCAGTACTTCGCGTGCCAGTTCAGGCGCATGGCGGCGCACCGGCTCCATTCCGAAGATCGAGAGGTGGACGGCTGAACAGCCGTTCATCGCCGCACCCGATGCAGCGATCTCTTCCAGCATCACGGACGCCTCGGCGATCCCCTGCCCCCCACCACCCATCTCGGTGGGGATCGCAATGCCCACCCAGCCGCCGTCGGCGAGCCGTTTGTAGAAGTCCCAGGGGAACTCGTGCGCTTCGTCCTTCGCTGCCCAATATTCGTCAGGAAAGTCCGCGCAGACTCGTGCGATGCCCTCGCGTATCGAGTCGTGTACCTCTGATTGGCTGAACTCCATCGTCCTCACTCCTGCTTCCGCAGACAGAGCGCCTGCATCCGAGACTTCACCGTGATTGGCTTGTGCCGATCTCGGCGTCGATCCGATATAGGGCGAGGCCCGAAGCCCGATCGGTGCCGCCGTCGGTCGCCTTGCCTGAAGCGCAACTGCTAGTCGGCGTCGAGCATGGCCGCAGATTGCTGCACGACGTCGATGTACTCCTCCACCATCTCAAGGATGACCTGCCGCGCCGACATCTCGCGGTTCAGGGATCCGACCACTTGCCCGACGAAGTAGTTCACCAGCCGCTCAGCCCCACTTCCCTCCTTGTACGCCGCACGGCTGATGCGCTCTTTCGCCTCTGCGATGAGCAGCCCGTGCAGCGGCATGCCGAGCGGGTCGGGGTTCCGCGGATCCTCCCATTCGTCGGTCCAAGCCGATCGCAACTGTCGTGCGTGCTTGCCTGTGCTCGATCTGGAACGGAGGGTATCGCTCGACGAGGCGGCGAGGAACTTCTGCTTCACCACCGGATGCGTCTCGGCCTCGTGCGTGGTCAACCACACCGACCCACACCACACTCCCTGCGCGCCGAGCGCCATCGCGGCTGCGAGCTGTCGCCCGCTCGCGATCCCGCCGGCGGCAAGGACCGGGATGGGCGCAACGGTGTCGACGATCTCTGGGATCAGGACCATCCCCCCGATCTCTCCGGTGTGACCGCCAGCCTCGTAGCTCTGGGCAACGATGATGTCCACGCCGACCGCCATCTGGCGCTCGGCGTGCTGACGGCTGCCGACCAACGCGGCGACGAGCACGCCGTGCTTATGGGCGAGCTCCACCATCGATCGCGGCGGGGGGCCGAGCGCGCTCGCCACCAGCTTGATCTGAGGACGGCTGATGGCGATGTCGATCAGTTCCGCGGCCCGCGATTGATTGTCCGACATCGCCATGCTGCGCCCGGCGGCGCCCAGCGCCCCACCTTCGGGTAGCGGTGGGACGTCGTACCTCGCAAGCAGGTCGGCGACGAACTCTCGATGTGCGACCGGGATGAGGTCCTCCACCCGCGCTGCGGAGTCGGCGCCGACGTCCGCGCGTTTGGCGGGTATCAATGTGTCGAGGCCGTATCCATGACTGGGGCCGATGTGCCCTTCGATCCAGTCGAGCTCCTCAGGGGTGGCAGCGCTCGCGCCGAGCACGCCGAACCCACCCGAGCCCGATACCGCGGCCGCCACGTCACGACAGTGGGTGAAGCCGAGGATCGGAAACTCGATGTCGAGCATCTCCGTGATCTTCGTTCGCATGATGTCGTCCTTCCGTTCGATTGGACCCCGGTCGCAGACGACGGCCTGGGTCCAGGATGCGCGCTACTCGCCGAGCACGGTATACCGCCGTGGAGCACGGCGTGAATCAGAGGGGGCAGCGCCGCTCCCCGCGAGGTCACGACCGGTGAGGCTCGCGTCGTGGCATGACAACGAGGCGAGGTCGACCGGCATCCCACCTAGCGGCCCGATGACGGCACGGAGGGAGCCCTGTGGATCCAGGGTCCACCGAGCAGGTAGGATGGCGCGGCGCCCGTCGCCGCCAAGCCAACCCAGCAACGTCGGGAGAGCGGAGCATGAAGAGCGAAACGGGTGTGTTGATCGAACGACAAGGCGCGGTGGCCGTCGTGACGCTCAACCGACTCGCCCGACGTGAGTTCTCCAAGCCAATCGTCGCGGCTGTCAATGGCGTTGCGCTGGGGGGCGGATTCGAGATCGTGCTTGCGTGCGACCTGGTCGTAGCCGACGAGCAGGCTCGGTTCGGGCTGCCCGAGGTGAAGCGGGGCATCGTCGCAGCCGCAGGGGGCATCATCCGGCTGTCGCAGCGCATCCCGCTGGCCGTGGCGCTCGAGAAGGCGTTGAGAGCGGAGACAATCGATGCCGAGACGGCCCCTCGGCTGGACCTGGTGAATCGGCTCGTTCTGACGGGCGAAGGACGGAAGTCGGCGATTGCGCTCGCCGATCGCCTCTGCAAGAGCGCACCCTTGGCAGTTCGTCTGACCAAGAGAAAGCTGCGGCGAGCTGTCCCACACGACGAGGGGCGGCTCTGGGATGAGCAGGTCGAGCAACTCGGCCCGCTGTTGGCGAGCGACGACAATATCGAGGGCCCGCGCGCGTTCATCGAAACTCGCCGTCCGATCTGGCAGGCGCGATGACCGGTTCGAACGGGCTGGGTGGAGCGACATGCGCCGGTCGCCAGGTAGGGACGCAGCTACGGCGCCGCGGTCATGTCGCTTCTTCCTGGCGTCGAGGCGGAGCGGTCGATGACTAGCGCGATCGTCGGACTTGGGGTGACCGAGGTCGGCCGGGTGTTCGGGCGAACGGCCCCACAATATGCAGCCGACGCGGTGAGAGCGGCGGTGGTCGATGCCGGGCTCACACTCGACCATGTCGATGGGCTGCTGTTCGGAAATGGGCGGAGCGGCGGTTTGACGCCGCTGCTCCAACGCGACCTCGGGCTCGTGAACCTCACGCTGCTGAGCGAGGTCGGGGCGTTCGGAGCGTCCGCGATCGCGATGGTGCAATACGCGAGCCTGGCCATCGAGGCAGGAATGGCTTCGGTCGTCGTCTGCGCCTGGGGCGACGCGCCCCTGCGGGAGGGAACCTCGGCCGGCGCCTCGTACCAACGGGAGATGCTGGCAGGGTTCTTGAGCGTGGCAGCTGCGGCCGGCGTCACGGGCGCCAACGCGCGTTACGCGCTCGCCGCGCAGCGACACATGCAGCACTATGGGACGACGAGCGAGCAGCTTGGTGCCGTCGCAGTGGCGCAGCGCGCATGGGCTGCCGGCAACCCGCTCGCGCAACATCGCCTCCCGATCACGATCGAGGATCACCAAGCGTCGCGCATGATCGTCGAGCCCCTGCACCTGCTCGACTGCTGCCTCGTCTCCAACGGCGGCGTTGCCGTGGTCGTCACCTCCACCGAGCGAGCGCGCGACCTGCGCCGGCCACCCGCCTTCGTGTGGGGATGGGCACAGGCCCACCCCGGAACCTTGCCTGAGAGGGGCAGCCGATTCGGCCTCGAGACCGGGGCCGCCGTTGCCGGGCCTGCTGCCATGCGCAAGGCAGGCATCACGACGTCCGATGTCGACGTCTGCGAGATCTACGACTGCTACTCGTACACCGTCGTCGTGACGCTGGAGGACTACGGGTTCTGCAAGAAGGGTGAAGGCGGTGCCTTCGCCGCCAGCGGCGCACTCGCGCCAGGTGGGAGCCTGCCGACGAACACCGGTGGCGGGCAGTTGTCCAGCTTCTACCTGTGGGGTATGACCCCACTCTCGGAGGCCGTCGTCCAGGTGCGAGGCGACGGCGGCGATCGCCAGGCACTGCGGCATGACGTGGTCCTGGTCAGCGGAAACGGAGGGGTCCTCGACTATCACGCGACCTTGGTGCTGGGACGCGAGCCGCGATGAGTCCGCTCGTCGGGAGACTGACCCGTTGGATGGTTCCTTATCGCTGCTTGCCAGGATCACGTCCTCGACCATGAGCACCACATCTGATCCCAGCGATCACACTCCCCTTTCGTCGGCCCAGCGATTCCCGACCGCGACCGCCGCGGCGCGTCGAGACGACGAGAGCGCTCCGTTCTTCGACGCTGCAGGTCGAGGTGAGCTCGTGGTGCGACGGTGCGCCCAGTGCCGCCATCTGCGCGCTCCGGAGGTGAGGGGCTGCCCTCGATGCTACGACGGCGCGTTCACATGGAGTGCCGTAAGCGGCCGGGCAACGCTGGTGTCATGGGCAGTCGCCCATGAACGGCAACCCGATGGCGAGACGTTGACGAAGCCGTTCGCCTTGGTCGAGCTCGAGGAGGGCCCGTGGATCACGGCGCCGCTCGTCGATGTCGCGATCGACACCGTGGCAGCTGGCGACGCGCTGCACGTCAGGTTCGTACGACTCGGCGGCGGTGAGGCGATTCCCTCCTTCACTCGTGAGGTGTCGCCGGCAGGCGACTGAGACCCTTCGCCGCAGTCGTCAACCGCTCAGGAGATCGTGCGCCTCTTCGGCGAGCCCGAGCACGTTGTCGCCCATCGTGGCCAGCCGCTCGTTGTGCGACTCGCCGCGTCGATACCGGTTCGCAAGCTGCTGCATGATAATGGCGATCTTCCAGTCAGAAAACGCTTGATACCAGTCGAGGTCGTCGAGGTCGAGCCCCGTGCGTCTCGCGTAGCGCTCGGCGATCTCGGCTTTTGTCGGCAGCCCCAGCGGTTCTTGGTCCGAGGCCGGCGCCGGACCACCCTTGCTGCCGTCGCGCCAGTACGCGAGCACGCCGCCCAAGTCGACCAGCGGGTCGCCGAGCGTCGCCATGTCCCAGTCAAACAGCGTCCGGACCATGTCGGGCCGCCCCACAGCAAACTGCGCGTTGCCGAGGTGCAGGTCGTTGTGCAGCACCGAGACACGCTCGGTCGCAGGCATCGTTGCGGCGAGCACGTCAGCCAACCCATCCATGGGCCCGACACCGTCCTCGGGGCGGGCGAGCTGCCATCGCTTTCGCCAGCCTTCGACTTGACGTTCCAGGAACTGGTCGGGTCGGCCCAGGTCGGCAAGGTCGCATGCGGCCGGATCGACGAGATGCAGATCGGCTACCGCGTCGATGAAGGCCATCCCCACGGCGCGACCAGAGGCGATGCCACCCAACTCCTGCGGGATCCGCTCCCGGACCACGATGCCCGATCGAAACTCCATCACGAAGAAATCTGCACCTGCGATGTCGCGATCGTTGCAGAAGATGTACGCTCTGGGGGCTGCCCCGAACGAGCGCCACAAGCGCGACAGGACCTTGAACTCACGCTTCATGTCATGCGCTCCGGGCGGAAGCTCGCCGAAGGGTGGCCGGCGCAGCACGAGTTTGCGACCGGCGATCACCAGCAGGTAGGTCAGGTTCGCCGTCCCGTTAGCGAACTGTCGGACCTCCATCGACGCCGCGTCAGTGTTGGGCAGATCGAGGTGGGCGCGCAGGTATGCCTCGATGCTCGGCCAATCGAGATCGTCGCCGGGTCGCACGTCCTGGACATCGCCAGTCGGCGAGTCAGATCCGTTCCCGAAGCCATCTCTGGGGGCCATCACACCCACTGATCGAGCTGCACGACGACTCGGTCGGGATCGAAGAACATCACCGTCTCGACGTGACCGCCGCCCTCGTCGCCGTGCGCCGACGGCGGCTGAACCCCAACCGGCCCTGGGCGGCCGAACCTTTCGATCCCCATCTCCTCGGCTCGTCTGATGTAGGCGGCCACATCGTCGACGAAGAAGCCGATGTGATCGATGCCGACATCGAAGAGCCGGCTCGCGGAGCCGGTAGCGGCCCGATCCAGCGGTTGAGCCAGCACGATAAACGGTGAGCGTGGAACGTCGTGCCATCGCAGGTAGACCCCACGACGATCGATGCCGTATGCCTCGTGCACCTCGTGCAGGTCGAGCGAAACCGTCATTCCCAGGAAGTCACGGTAGAACCTAAGCGACGACTCGATGTCGGAGACCTGGATCGGCACATGCGATACGCCGGCTACTCGCACTGCGCCCCCTTCGGATCGCCGTTGTGGAATCGGGATGTCGGCCACTGACTCGACAGCACTGGCGACGTAACATAGCGCATCCTGCATCCACACAGCGCCGGAAGACGAAGGAGTCACGGATGGAAGTGAATCTCGACGGCAAGGTCGCCATCGTGACAGGTGCCTCGAAGGGCATCGGCTACGAGATCGCGGCCCAGCTCGCTGGAGTTGGTGCACGGGTGATGCTCAGCTCGCGCAAGCCAGAGGCGCTCCAGCAGGCGGCGGCTGCCATAGGCGGCGACGTCGCCTGGCACGCAGCGAACGCAGGCGACAAGGACGACATCGTCCGATGCGTGGAGGCAACCATGTCGCGGTTCGGACAGATCGACATCCTGGTCAACAACGCGGCGACCAATCCGTACACGGGCCCGCTGATGACACTCGACGAGCCCCGGGCGAACAAGACGATGCAGGTCAACCTCGTGGGCCCGCTCGTCTGGACCCAGGAGTGTTGGAGAGCGTCGTTGCGCGAGCGAGGCGGGTCCGTGATCAACATCTCCTCGATCGGAGCGCTCCGAACGGGCGGAGGAGCGCTCGCTTGGTATGCCGTCAGTAAGACTGCGCTCATCCGGCTGACGCAGGGCCTGGCCTCGGAGTTGGGTCCGCAGGTGCGCGTGAACGCACTGTGCCCAGGCATCGTCAAGACGGACATGGCGAGGGCGTTGTGGGAAGGCGATGAAGAAGCAGTCGCCGAGCGTTACGCGCTTGGTCGCCTCGGTCTTCCCGGCGACATCGCTTCGGTCGCCGCGTTCCTGGTGTCCGACCATGCCTCCTGGATCTCTGGGTCGACGATCGTCGTCGACGGCGGCGATCTGGTCGGCAACTACACGCCGTGATCGCACGCGGGTCCGCCGAGGCAGATCAGCGGTCTTGCTCGCACATCCAGCACGCGGTCGGTAACGCTGGTTCGAGGGAGTGGGAGGTGTCTCTGTGACCGTCACGCCGTCCTTGTGCCGGATCTGTCCGAACGGGTGCGCCATCCTCGTCGAGCACGACGATGACGGCAAGGTCGTGCGAGTGGACGGCGACCGAGACAATCCGGTGTACCACGGGTACTCATGCACCAAGGGCCGGGCGCAGCCGGAGTTGCTCCGTCACCCTGAGCGACTGCTGCACTCCTTGAAGCGCCAGCCCGATGGTTCGTTTGCGCCGATTCCGGTGGAGCGAGCGATGGACGAGATCGCTGTTCGGCTTGGCCGGATCCTGGACGAGCACGGGCCACGCGCGATCGCCGGCTACAGCGGCACGTACACGATCACGAGCCCGATCACCGGCCAGCTCCACACGTCGCTGCTGCGCGAGCTTGGTACGCCAATGAGCTTCAACTCGTCGATGATCGACAAGCCGGGCAAGCCGATTGCGAAGGCCATGCACGGTTCATGGATGGCACCTCAGATGGGCTACGACGACCCCGACGTCGGCCTGCTGGTCGGGCTGAATCCCTTCGTGGCCTACCAGGGCTTCCCCCTCGGACATCCCGGGGCGTGGTTGCGCGAGCAGCAGGCGCGCGGATTCAAGCTGATCGTCATAGATCCCCGGCGCAGCGACGTCGCCCGGCGCGCGTTTCTGCACCTCCAGGTCCGGCCCGGGCAGGACGCGGCGGTCCTCGCCTCGATGGCACGACTGATCCTGGCCGAACAGCTCGCCGACGCTGAGTTCCTCGATGAGCACGTCGCCGGTGTGGACGCGTTACGCGCCGCGGTCGAGCCCTTCACGGTCGAGCTCGTAGCTGCTCGTGCAGACGTCGACCCCGACGACCTCGTCCTCGCAGCGCGAACTTTCGCCGCCTCGCGCCGAGGCTACGCACAGGCGGGGACAGGCCCGAACATGCACGGTCGAGGAACGCTCTGCGAGTACCTGGTGTTGGTGCTCGACACGTTGTGCGGGCATTGGCCCCGCGCCGGTAGACGGGTACGCAACCCTGGCACGCTGATGCCCCGCCGCCCGGCGAAGGCGCAGGCCCGATCGCCGTGGCAGGCCTACGGGTTCGGCGAGCAGCTACGTGTTCGCGGCCTCACCGACACTGTCGCCGGGTTGCCGACGACGGCACTTCCTGAGGAGATCCTTCAGCCCGGCGAGGGCCAGGTACGCGCCCTGTTGAGCATGAACGGCAACCCGGCCGTCGCCTTCCCAGACCAGCTGCTCACCCACCGCGCCCTCGAGACGCTGGAGCTGCTTGTGCAGATCGATCCGTGGATGTCGGCGACCGCTCGCCTCGCGGATTACGTGATCGCGCCGCTGATGCCGTTGGAAGTCGCCGGAACCAGCTACTTCACCGACGCCCACCTCCTCATCGGCAACGGCTACGGACCGGTCGATGCTTATGCCCAGGTGACTGCTTCCGTGGCTGCCGCTCCCGCTGGGTCGGACTTGATCGAGGAGTGGGAGCTGTACTACGGGCTCGCCCAACGCCTTGGCCTGGCACTCGATCTCGCCGGGCATCGCCTCGACATGGCGACCAAGCCGATGACGGACACGTTGCTCGCGATGCTGCACAGCGGCGGGCGCGTCTCGCTGGACGAGGTCCGCCAACATCCACACGGCGCGCTGTTCCCCGACGAGAACATCGTCGTCGAGCCGGCAGACTTGGGTTGGGCAGGTCGCTTCGACATTGGCAACATCGACATGATGAGGGACATCGCCGACGTGTCGGCCGAGTCACTGCCGCCGGCGTTCGACAACCTCGGCCGTCCGGTGTTTCGCCTTATCTGCCGGCGGATGACGCATGTCATGAACTCCGCCTGCAACATTGGCGTGACCAACCGCGGGCGCGGTCACAATCCCGCGTTCATGCACCCCGACGACCGCGGTGCGCTCGGCCTTCGGCGTGGCGACACCGTGGAGATTCGATCCGCCACCGCGGCGATCATCGCGGTCGTGCAGGACGACCCGAACCTTCGCCGTGGCACGCTGTCGATGGCCCACGGATTCGGTGGCGCCCCTGATCGCGACGGCGACCTGCGCTCAATCGGGAGTCCGACATCTCGTCTCGTCGGAGTGACCGACCACTGGGAGCGCTACTCGGGTCAGCCGCGAATGAGCGATATCCCTGTGGTCGTCTCGCCGCATAAGCCTGCATGAGCGAGCGACCACGGCGTCGAGGCTCCCTGCCCTCTGCTGGCGACGCCGGCGTGCCCGATCAGTCTCCGATCCGGACGAAGACCGTTCGCAGGCCGAACCAGGGCGACGGCGACCGGCCTCTGGAGGCTCGCCCACACCTACCACCGCCGAGACCCGGCCACCGCGGTGGGTCACGTCTCGCTCGATCCGGCGACGATGTCGCGTGTCGATCGTGCATCCGTGTCGGACGCCCTTCCCGGGAGTCAGTCGCTGGCCGGGAGGGCCTTGGCCTGCTTGGTCACGAGGAGCTCGCCATTGAGTGCGGCGGCTCCAACACCGGCCTTCGTGCGCAGGAGCTCGATCGTCTCGCCAGCGTCGACGTAGCGCTTCCCCATGGCGGTGCCGGCGTCGTGGCCGTCGACCACGACGAGCGAAGCGTCTCTGCCCGTCGCTGTGGTGATCGCGTCGTGGCACACCGATCGTGAGCTCAATCGGCCCGGGCCGCGCCTTGACGACGATGAACTCGCTCGTGCACGCGGCACCGAACAGGCGGGTGCCGGCTTGACGGTGAGGGCCATGGGTGTTCTCCTCGTGAGGGGCTGTGGCGATGATGGATCCGTCTGGGACCAACGAGGTCGCGGAGCACGACTCGTCGGAGCAGCTTGCCGGTGTCGGCGTGGGGCCACACCGACCACGGACACCTCGGCTACTGCCGGATCCGACAGCAGCACCTCCTCGATCTCGGCCGGAGCGATGTTCTCCCCGCCGGGGATGATCGTGTCGTCGACGCAGCCTTCGATGAACAGGTAGCTGTCGGGGTCGACGTAGCCACGGTCTCGCGTGCAGAACCAGTCGGCCGCGTCGAGCACGCTACCGGTCGCGTACTCGCCGGCGATCTGGTCCCCCCGGAGGAAGATCAGCCCCGCTTCGGTGGCGGGGGGGGCGTTGTCGTCGTCACGGACCTCAATCTCGATGGAGGGCAGAACTCGACCCGCTGACAGCAGCCGGCGGGCGATCAGCGGGTCGTCGGAGGAGATCACGGCGCGGTGGTCATCTGGCCCGACCACTGCCCTCGTGGAGGCGGTCTCGGTCAGCCGGTATGATCCCAACAGCGAGGGGACTCCCGTGCCGCCTGTCAATTCAGATCTGCGTCGACGAGCTCGGCCACTCACCAGGCCCGCTGTCGAAGCGTGCGGGGTGCCGGCAGTGCCGTATGCGGCCCATCACCGGGTCATCGAACTCGAGGTAGGTCTTGTTGTGGGCGACGAATTCATCGGACAGATGCTCCGAGATGCTCAGGACGGCGCTGGCCGGGACGTCCGCGACAGCGAAGATCGACTCCCACTCAGCGGTCGGACGAGCGGGCAGCACAGTCTCCAGTAGGCGATTCATCGCATCGATGAGTTCGGCGGGATCGGTGATCGCGCGAAGCGTCTGGGCCCACTCGGCATGGGCCACGGCGTACACGAGCGACTTGAGTTGCTGTCCACTGACCGGACTGATCACGATCCACCCATCGGCGGTAGCGAGGGGCCGCGCCGCGTTGATGTAGTGCATGACGTCTGGATGGGTCTCTCCGACGATGAGGCTTCCTGCGAGAACATCTGGACCGTTGAAGTAGGCCATCGCATCCAGCATCGCGACATCGACGACGGTCCCGATACCAGTGACGTTCCGCTGATGCAACGCTGCGAGAGCAGCCTGGGCAGCCAGCATGGCAGAGACCTTGTCGGCGAGCCACCCGTTGGCCAGGGCAGGGGGCTGGCCATCTCGTGCGAGAGCATAGCCAGAACGAGCTTGAAGGAGTGCATCGAAAGCGGGCCGTGACGATCCTGGTCCGTCCTGTCCATAACCGGAGACGCGAACCCAGATCAGCTGCGGGTGACGAAGCCGAACCGACGCTGGGTCGAAACCAAGCTCAGCGTCGACGCCAGGACGCCAGTTCGTCACGAGGATGTCTGCGTTCTTCAAGAGAGAGTCCAATTCACCTCGGCCCTCTTCTGACCCCAGATCTATCCGGACTGACGTCTTGGCGAAGTTGCAGGCAGTGAACGTCATGGAAACGCCTGAGTGCTGCACACCGACCCGCCGAAACGGATCTCCGCGGGGAGGCTCGACCTTCACGACCTCGGCACCGAGATCGCCAAGGGCCAGAGCTGCCATTGGGCCGCTGACGAAGTTGGACGCGTCGATGACACGGACATTTTGCAGAGGCGGCATTGCCCTATCCGTCCTCACGGGTCGCCAGGTCGGGTTTCATGGAGCTACCTCGCGAGGTAGAGGGTAGGAGCACTCCCGCAAGGTTGCTCGAAGTCAGTGTCCGGGTCATTTGTCTGGCCTTTGCTGTCAGTTCTCGGACAAGTGTTTGGAAACGAGCACTGGTGTCGCAGCTCTCGGCGGACCTCGACCGTCGATGGTGCTGAAGGAAGCGGTATCGGGGGCACATCAATCGCTCTGGTGTTCCGCGTGCTAGAGACCTGTCGCCACAGCGCTGGGTCCTGCGGCCAGGTCGGCGCGCCTCCAGGGCATCGCCCCGCTCTCCGCGATCTCTCTAGCGCGCAGCCTCGTTGTAATCTCGCCTCCCTGAGTCTCTGAGGTTCCCGGTTTCTATCATCCTGGATCCAGGATGAACCACCCCGGGTGGACAATCGTACGGGACCTCGGAGCGCGCGTGAGCCAACTGATCTCCGCAACGCCGACCTCGACTGCTGGGATGCTGTCGACGCGGTGAGCCGAGGCGCCGACACGTGGTAGCCGGCGGGTGACCGACGGGTCCGCGTGCTGGTGCGGTCGTTGCCTGCCAAGCAGGAGCGGGGTTCGGACCAACGCACTTACTGTTCCAATGAGCCTGAAATGAGCCCAGACCTCACCATGACCGGGCCCAGCGACGCGGACGCACCGCCTCCGCCAAGGGCGAGCGACGAACGCGCCGCTCAACTCGCCGCCACCGCCAACAACGAACCCCAGCAACCCAGCTGCAGTTACCTGACGCCCAGCGGAGGCATCCAAGGGTCGGCGGACACATCGTAGAGGAGGACGTCCATGTCCAACAGCACGAAGCGGTCGTACGGCCTGCCGCTGAAGACCCGCTGGGGCTACACCTTGTTGCAGTCGTGGCTTGCCTTCCGGCGGGCGGCGCAAGCCGGGCGGGCGAGCGGATAGTCGATGGGACAGCTCAGCTGAGCATGGGATCGAGCTCTTCTCTCCGCGACACGCCTTGTGCGGCATTCGAGGTCGTCTCCCACGCGGCCCAGGTGTCCAGGCGTTCGGCATAGGCCGCGCGAGCTACCGGCATGCCTTCGGTCCCGAGGAAGAACCGCAACGGTGGCTCGGCGGTGTCGACGATGGTGGCGATGGCCTTGAAGGTCGCCGCCGGCTCGCCGAAGTCGACCGTCGCGCCGTAGGCGAACAGCCGGGCGCGAGCGTCGTTGTACGCGTCGATCTTGGCTGCCATCTTGAGCGAGGACGCGCTGCCGAAATCGGTGGCGTAGGCCCCTGGCTCGATCAAGGTCACCTTGATCCCGAAGTCGGCGACCTCCTTGGCCAGCGCCTCGTGAAGTGCTTCGAACGCCCATTTGGAGGCGTTGTAGAAGCCCGTGATCGGCCCCGCGTAGATGCCAGCGACGCTCGACACACCGAGAAGGTGTCCGCTGCCCTGCTGGCGCAGCAGTGGCAGCACGGTCTGGATGACGCCGAGGGCGCCGAAGACGTTGGTGTCGAACTCGGCGCGAACTTCGGACTCGGCCGCTTCCTCGATCGCTCCCACCAAGGCATACCCGGCGTTGTTGATCACGACGTCGAGCCGCCCGAAATGCTCGTGGGCGGCTGGGATGACCGCTTCGATCTGATCACGCATGGTCACGTCGAGCGCCAGCGGCAGGATGGCATCGCCATACGCGGCCGTCAGCCCGGCCAGCGATTCCACCGACCGCGCTGTGGCAACGACCTTGTCGCCACGATCGAGTGCACCTTCGGCCCACGCACGACCGAAGCCCCGCGAGGCACCTGTGATGAACCACACCTTCTCAGACATGACGGTCCCCTCTCGTTGTTCTCTGTTGATGACCAGCGTCGATCGATGTCAGCCGACTGGTCCCGCCGCGCTGGCAGCGTCGGCGGTGAGCTGCTCGCTGATCCGCCACAGCCGTTCGGCGTTGGCGTCATCGAGCGCTGTCGGATTCGGTCTGATCTCGCGGGTCCTGTTCTTGAAGTACTTGCCCGTCACCGCAGCGACATCCGGCGAGGTCGCCAAGTAGAGCGACGTGGCGGCTCCCTTCTCCGGGCTCTTGAGCGTCCAGCGCATCAGCATCTGCGCCGGCGCAGGCAGATCACGGCCGATACCGGTCGCCGTGTTGCCGGGGTCGACAGCGTTCACCGTGACCCCGTGTGCCCGTTGCGAGAGAGCCCGCACGAAGAGCAGGTTCGCGACTCTCGACTGGCCACTGGCTCGCATCATCGAGTACTTCCGCTCGGATTGCAGATCGTCCCAGGCGATCTTGCCGAACCGCTGCGCGGTTCCCGCCACGATGAGCACCCTCGACGGAGCGCTGCGCTCCAACGTCGGGAGCAGCAATGTGGTCAACAGGAACGGACCGAGATGGTGCACCCCGAAATGCAGCTCGAACCCGTCGGCGGTGAGCCTCCGCTTGCGGGAGGCAACACCAGCGTTGTTCACCAGCACATCCAGCCGGTCGAACCGGTCGTTGAAGTCCGACACGAACCCTCGAATGGAGCTCGCCGACGCAAGATCGAGCTGCATCAGATGGACCCGCTGGGAGCCGGCGAGCGAGCGAACCTCGACCAACGCAGCCGCGCTCTTGGTCGGGTCACGACACGCCATCACCACCGTGGCGCCGCCCCGCGCCAACCCGACAGCAGTCATCTTGCCGATGCCCGAGTTCGCACCCGTGACGATGACGACACTCTCGTTCGTGGTCGCGTGCACGCTGTCTCCAAGCCGATCCGGTAAGCCCGTACGCTAGACCGGGCCCCCGATAGTCTCCGGCTGGAGACTATAACGGCCAGCCGACCGGTAGTCAACGAGTGGAGACTAAAGAGGATGACCGCCGCCCGACGACCCCGCAACATCGCCGCCACGCGAGCGGCGATCCTCCAATCCGCCCTCCACCAGTTCACCCGGCACGGCTACGGCGGGGTCGGCATCCGCGAGATTGCCGACGGGGCCGGAGCGGACAAGGCACTCATCGCGCGCTACTTCGGGTCCAAGGAAGGCCTCTTCGCCGAGGCCGTGCCCGCCACGTTCGACCCCACCGCCCTCCTGGACGGAGAACGGGCCGACTTCGGTCGCCGGCTTGCCATGCACATCGTCGAGGCCGACGCCCACAAGGACATCGATCCGATGCTCGCAACGATCCGGTCCCTCGGCGACGCGGCCGCATGCGAGCAGCTACGTCACGGCCTGGAACAGAGGTTCATCACCGCCGTCGCCGAGTGGATCGGCACCGACGACGCACCCCACCGCGCCGCCCTGCTCACCGCTCAAGTATTGGGCCTCTCCATCGCCATCAACGTGCTGTCACTACCGACGCTCACCACCATCGGGCGCGATCAACTCATCGACCTCATCGCCCCGATCTTCCAGTCCACAATCGACGCCCCTCACGCTCAGGCGACACCGGTCGGTATCAACACCGCTGACGCCACGGGCGACCGGACACAGCGGGGAGTTCGACGCAAGGAGCGTTGACCAATTGCCTACCATCGCCACAGCGATCTGGACCCACCACTGCCAGGGGTCGGTCGGGACGTGGAATGGCTGGGTGAGAAGCCCGTGACGCTGGTCGGTCACCCAACCCACCAGCGGGCGAAGATCGCCGTGACGGCCCCCGGCGAACATCCCACGCACGTCTCGAGCGTTGCGGTGATGGAACTCGCCGGCCGGGTCGTGATGGGCGCATGCATGGACACTGACCTCTGCCCTGGCTCCACGGACGACGGTTTGATTTGATGGCGACGACATCGACGTCGGACGGGCGCGTTCGAGCACTGGTGCCGTCGTTGCGGCTGCCCGCGATCGCCGCTCCGATGACCGGCGCGTCGACTCCCTGGCTCGCCGCCGAGGCGTGCATCGCAGGGATCATCGGAGGCTTCCCCACCAGTATCGCCTCGTCGGTGGCACAGCTCGATGAATGGTGTGACGAGATCGACACGCGTGGCGCGGCCAGAACGGCGACGGCGCATCCGGTCGGGGTCGCTCTGTGCGAACTTGATCGTGGGCAAGCAGAACACCCGGCTGGAAGCGGACGTGGGATGCGTTGCGCGGCGCCGGGTGCCGTTGGTGATGACCAGCGTCGGCAGCCCGAAGCCGGTCATCGGGCCGTTGCGCGAGGCGGGATGGTTGGTGTTGGCCGACGTCGTCAGCGAACGATATGCGCACAAGGCGCTCGAAGCGGGCGCTGACGGCCTGGTGCTGTTGTCGGCCGGCGCCGGCGGGCACACCGGCTGGGCGAACCCGTTCGCGTTCGTGCGGGCGGTGCGGGCGTTCTACGACGGACCGCTGGCCGTGGCCGGCGGGATGAGCGATGGCGTCGCCCTCTGGGCGGCGATCAGCGCCGGCTACGACCTCGGATTGTTCGAAACGAGATTCATCGCCACTCCCGTGAGCGGCGTGTCGCAGCAGTGGCGGCAAGCGCTCGTCGACTCGACGATGGACGACGTCACGCTGATGACAGCGGCGAACGGAGTGGTCGCGAGTGTGATCGGCTCCGGGGCCGGGAGTGCGGGCCACATCGGCGCTGTCCATCGTGAGATGACGGTGGCCGAGGTCGTCGACGACATCGAAGCCGGATGGCGGGACGCACGCGCTGCCGCGTCGGCCCTTCTGAACTCTGGGAGCGAGCCGACATGACCATCGCCACCGCCGTGTAGCTGCTTCGCGTCTGCCCGTTCAGCGGGATGGACGTCCGCACCGCGCCGCTTCACGAGTCGACCCGAGGCGCAATAGGCCGCGTACCGGGCATCGTCCACGGCGGCCCTCGACCCGGACCTGGCCGAGCTGTGCGTCGGGATCAGGCCGAGCGCGGCCGCTGACGGTCGTCCCCCGCCCTCAGTCCGGCGGCGTCATGCCGGCGGTGTGCGCCCCGCCTTCGCGAGCAGGTCGTCACGACCGATCTGGGTGAACATCGTCGCCAGGTCGAGGTAGACGCGCTCGTTGATGATCCGGTCTCCGTGGAAGGAGAACACGGCGACGGTCGGGACGCGGAACGAGCGACCCGTGGGCGGCGCTCCGACAAACTCGCCGGTGTTCGTGCCCAGCAGGTCGAACTCGGCGATCACGGTGTCGTCGTCGGCCACATGGAATCGCACGGCCTCATGGCGCTGGTCGGGGAAAGCGCGCCGTTGGCTCCGGTGGTAGGCGCGGACGCGCTCCTCGCCGTCGTGCACCTGGCCGGTGGGCACGATCTCGTAGCGCGGGTGACCGTCGAAGGTGTCGACGAGGGTGTCCCAGTCGTGGTCGACCTCGGCCTGGAAGTGAAGGTCGAGCACGGCCAAGCGCCGGCGGCGGAGCTCGTCGTCCACGGTGCTCAGACCTCCTCGAAGCGCCCGGAGGC
>Ga0209698_10002921_pt1 | contig 19070 bp, 16 predicted proteins | sample LitLauG_LLR_2012_FD_187203 | JGI IMG/M metagenome (GOLD analysis project Ga0209698, IMG submission 187203) | Freshwater sediment microbial communities from Pennsylvania, USA - Little Laurel Run_MetaG_LLR_2012 (SPAdes) (version 2) | ecosystem: Environmental > Aquatic > Freshwater > Creek >...
GAAATCGAGACGCTGGAGCGGGTGAAGATTCTGCGCGACCTGCGCAAGGGCGAGTTCGATGTGCTGATCGGAATTAATTTGTTGCGCGAGGGGCTCGACCTGCCGGAAGTTTCTCTGGTCGCGATTCTGGATGCGGACAAAGAAGGATTCTTGCGGTCGGCGGGGTCGCTGATTCAGACGATTGGCCGCTGCGCGCGGCATCTGAACGGGCGCGCGATTCTGTATGCCGACCGCATGACCGATTCGATGAAACGTGCGATGGACGAGACCTTACGGCGGCGCGCCATTCAGACGGCATACAACGAGGAGAATGGAATCACGCCGGAGTCTATTGTGCGTCCGCTGGACATGACGCTGGCCGGAATTGTCGCCGCCGACTATACCGACCTGACCGGGGTTGAGGCTGACGGCGTGCCCGAGTTCAAGTCGCAGGAAGAGTTGGATGGCTACATCGCCAAACTCGAGAGCGACATGCGCGAGGCAGCCAAGAAGTTTGAGTTTGAGAAGGCGGCGAAGTTGCGGGACACGATCAAGGAGTTGAGGACGAAGGAGTTTTTGTTTGCGTGAGAAATGTGCCATGGACTGGAAACCAGCGACGATAGAAAGTGTGAAGCAGATTGTCCTAGATGATCTGGCAAGTTGTAATGACAAGCAGATCGCGGCCTTTGAAGCTTATCGTGTTGAGCCATACCTTGCTCCTATCGTTCGGTATGGGGCCGTTGAATATGTCGCCGTCGTGGCGCACAATGGATTCTCGAGCAGGACTGTAATCAGAATGATTTAGGTCTGGCGCTGAACTCCTGGGTTGGATGATCCGGCGGCGTCCATCCGTGGCATCCGCTTGCATCACCGCATCAGCGCCGCAAATAATCGTTTGGCGTCAGGATACTGATTTCCCGCCACGGTTGCATCTCCAGCAAATCCGTATCGCCGGTAACAATCACGTCCGCTCGCCCATTCAGCGCCACTTCCAGAAACTTATCGTCTGTAGGGTCGCGGCATTCGCGTACTAGCTGAACAATAGGAACGAATTCGGCAACGCTCCCGAGTTGGGCAAGAAAGGCCTCTCGCCGTTCCAGGCTGACGTATGCGTCTAGTTTCGAGCGGTGCAACACCCGGATCAACTGCTCGTAGGTGGGCTCGGAAAGAAGCAGTATTCCCTGCTCCAACACAAGATTGACGGCCTGGCGTGGGATCGATAGCGGAATGATCGCCGCACTGACAAACACATTGGTGTCGACAACGACGCGACTCATGGGTGAGGAAATGGCACGCTAGTCCTTCAGAATATCTGCGAGGATTTCCTCGGTCATGCCGCGCGCTGCAGCCTCTTCACCAATGCGGTCCATAGTGCGCTGGAGTTCCACGATATTACGCCGACGGGTTCGCTCGTATTCTTCAGGCGAGATAATCACGGCGACGTCGCGATTATGGTTGCGGATCAGGACGGGTTCGCGCTGGGCGGCATTGAGGAGGGCGGCAAAGCGCTGTTTGGCATCGGTGGCGGAGATGAAATAGACAATTTAGACAAGATCGAGAAGTGGAGTAAGTTTGACATTGTCTACGAGTTAGGCTGCCGGGCTTCGCCCGGCCGGACAGTCGAGGGCGGCTGTCCCCACGTGGTCCTTCTTGGAATCGGCGCCTGTTCGGGCGCTACCTACCGAACGTTGCCCCCGCCGCAACCGGTTTGCGATAGAACGTGTAGCCGTCGTGGGTTTCGCTGCGGAAGTTGAGGTTGTTGGGAATCAGCTTCTCGCCGGTGCCGAGAAACAGGTAGCCACCCGGTTCCAGATACAAGTGAAGACGTTCGATGAGCGCAAGTTTCTGCGGGCGCGAAAAGTGCGGCAGCACATCCATACAGAAGATGCAATCAAAGCGGCCGATGAATGTAGGCCGCGCCAGGTTCATGGTGTTGAAGGTCATGAGGCTGCGCAGGCGGGGCTTGACCATCAGATATGCTTCGCCATTAGCGGCGGGTTGTGCGCACGTCGTGGTTCCATTCTTTGCCGAGTTCGCACCGGCGACACTCACTTTGGAGAACGAGGCGCGAATGGTTGCCGACGGCAAACCAGCAACGGAAGAATGGGGATAGACCCCACGTTCGGCGGTGGCAACGCACTGGGGAACGATATCACTGCCAACAATGTGTATCGCCCATGCGGTTTCGGACGCAGGATTCTGGATGCCGTTGGTGGCGGGTGCAGATCCGTTCCTGGAGTTCGCGTTGCCGTGAGTCGGCATGGCGTTGCAAACTGCCATCGCGATAGAGTAGGCCTCCTCTCCAGTGGCGCAACCGGCGCTCCATATGCGCAGAGTGGAGTGGCCCTCGGTTCCCTTGCGTGCAAACAACTGCGGAAGAACACATTGGGTGAGCGCGTTGAGCGGACCGTGATGACGAAGAAATCCGGTGTCGGACGGAAGCAGCCCTTCGAGAAATTCTCCAAGCTGTGTCGGGTCGTCGCTAGCGCGGAATCGCTCGATGAGCGCGGCGACCGACTCCAGGTGTTGTGACTCCACGGTTTCCGCCACGCGCGCCGACAGAGCGCTGTTGGGGCAAGTCAGGACCAGCCCGGTCTGGCGCTCGACCACCAGCCTCAGCTCCGACAGTTCGTGCTCGAGGATTGTTCTTGATGCCATCACTTTATGCATGCGGTCTTCTTCCCCTGACGGGTCTTGACGCTCATTCATGACCAGCGGGGAACTGGTGTTTTTATGGTCCATCACTAGCCGGCTTAATCTCCGGCCGCGGCGACGGAGATATGGTGCACGTCGCTCCTTGTCTGCCGCGCGACTGCGTGCATTTCTTTTTCGAGGGAGGAAAAGCGTTGCAAGATTTCGTTGATGCGCAGGGCCATGCTGTGAATTGTCGACATCTGGGCCCGGGCGCCGGCGGATAGGCTGCCGGGTTCGATCAGCAGCAGTTCGGAGTTTCCGAGCACCGACGTGAGCGCGTTGTTGAGACTGTGCCGCATCTCAAGCATGTAGCGTCCCAGCGTGGCTTCGCATTGTGCACCCGAGCTTTCGTGTTCGGCAGCCCTGGCCCGGGCTTCAGCACGAGCCCGCCCCACGGCTTCATTCCCCGCGAGCACCAGCACATCGAGACGATATTCGGAGGGCAGCAACACCATGATGCCAGGCCAGCGCTGGGACACTAATTGTGCGGTGGCAGCGTCCTGACACAGGCAGAAAACGGGCTGCGCGGTCGAGTGCAGTGGTTCGAGCACCACGGAAAGCAGGTCCCTTTGCAGGGGGCCGACTACGGCAACGTCGAATCCTTCGGCGGCGAATCGCGGCCAAAGTTCTCCACTCAGCAGAGTGAAAGCGGGGACTGAGCGCTCGCGCTGCCAACGTCCAATTACACTTCGCGAGAAGTTGGCATCGTCAGAGATGATGAGAACAGTTGATTGATCCACGACTATGCTGTGCTTTCTGCCCGTCCCTGCGGGTCCAGTTCATTCAAGGGGTGCTGCTATTTTTTCTCCGAGCCTTCATCGTTCCAGCCCGGAATGCCGGAGGAAACTTCGAACTCCTGCGCCTCGGCGCCCGCAGCGGCTGCTTTTGCCTTAGGCTTGGCGGCGGAAGCATTTTTCGGCGAACCGGCCTTCGTGACTGTTTTCGCCCCGCCGGCCGCCGCACCAGCGGGTGGCGGTGTTGCGAGAGACGAAGCCGCCGGCTTCTTGGCATCGGCCGACGGAGCCGGCGCACGGCCCAATGCCTGGTCAACCGAGGCTTTGAGGTCCACCAGCAGCCGCAGCGGCTGGCCCGAGGAATATTCGGCCTGGAACATGACTTTCCATGACTGGCAAACCATTCGCAAACGATCCACCGGCTCCTGAGCAGAAAACTGGGCGCGACGGCAGTCCAACGTGGCCACTCCCTTTGCCTGCAGTTCGTCGAGTCCTTCGAGGATGCAGTTGAGATCGTTATGCATCAGGTGAAAGAAGGAGCGCCGCATGAGATAGCCGAAGCGGGTGAACGCGACCAGCGCGACCGGCAGGTAGAAGAGGTCCCCGGCCTGAGTCTTGATCTTGCGCCCCTGCACCAAAACTCCCCCGTGGAGCAACTCGTCAAGGCTGCTGCACTTGCGGGCGGACTCCAGCACTCGGTCCAGCGCATTTAGCCAGACGGGCACTTTCAACTCGACCTTTCCCACGAGCGGCTGCAGCGCGCCGGCGACGCAAGCGAGATCCACCTCGCTGTCGTCGAGCGGGACGGGTAATGCTAGGTTGAAATATTGCACCAGCATGAAGTCGATTTTGTCGCGTGAGGAATCGTTGCGCTCGCCGTTCCTGAGCAGATGTTGGAGCAACGCCAGTACAGCGTCCTGGTCGATGATTGGGCTGGTCTGCAGGAACTGGCGGAGTTGGTGGGTCTGGATTTTTTCGTCCATGGTCTGCAGCCACTTTTGAGCGTCGGCCACGGTCTCCTGGTCGGGCGTCTCCACTGCTACTTCGAGATCGGCGCATGGCTCGACTTCCAGGGCGAATTCGCGGGCCAACTGCGAATACAGCGGGTAAACGCGGAGTGCAGATTCCCACTGCGTTGCGGGATCCTGATGTGGTTTGGAATCTGTCATAAGGGCTTTATGATCCAATTGGGAATTTCCTGGAGAAAACGAGCTGCCACGATCGTCTTGCCCAGGTGGTATTGCACCGCTACGACTGAGGCCTCGGTATCGAGTGAACCGTCGGAGTTTCGCAGGTGCACGACGTCGGCAAACTCCAGCGGCTCGGCACAGGCGAACAGAACTTCGCGAGGCGTGCCGAACTCGATGACCGTTCTTTCCTTCCTGGGGGCTTGATTCGATGCTGTTGGCGACGACGCGCAGGACACTTCCACGGGAATGCGAACCGGAGCGGCGTCGGGGAAGAAACGAGCTAACGACGCTACGGGACTGATCGGGGAAACTCTCGCACCTGCTGCCGACGAAGCCACGCCTGCCTTCTCTCCAGAAACGTTCTTTCTCGCTGCCCATGCCAGGCGTCAGAGTCGTTTGAGTCCCGGCACACCTAAGGGTGCGTCGTAAAGGAGAAGCAAGGCACGCGCCATTGTGCAGAACCGAAGGACTAGCACCTGTGAACCAACGTTTTCAGTCACTTACACGGCGTTGAAAACTTGCGTGGTAGGCCGCACACCCAGTCTCGTCTCACGCTGAGACGGGCGTCTCACGCCCGATCTCATCGGAGAGCCCGTCATTGCAGCGTATGGCTCGAGGAGCGAGGACTGAGGGCGGGGCCGATGTTGTACCGCTTCAGCTTGCGATAGAGCGTTGCCCGACTGATGCCCAGCATCTTGCCGGCCAAGGATTTGTCGCCATGGACTTGCTCGAACACGCGCTGGATGGTCGCTTTTTCAATATCCTCTAGGTCGGTAGAGGCCAGAGTTGGCGGTCGGTCCGACGACAGGGGATCTGAAGGAAAATCCTCGACGATATCGGCGAGAGCCTGGCGCGGCCCGATAGCATTGGACGCGGCGGCGATGCTTTCGGGTAGGTCACTGAGATCCATCATTTGGCCGTTGCCGAGGGCGATGGCGCGTTCGATACAGTTTTCCAGTTCGCGCACATTGCCCGGCCAGTCGTAGGCCATCATGGCCTTCATGGCGTTGTTCGAGATTCGAACCTCCGCGCCGGGGGCGATGCGTTCAAGGAACCAGTGCGCGAGCATAGGAATGTCGGTACGCCGCTCGCGCAGTGGCGGAACGTGTACAGTCACGACGTTGAGGCGGAAGAAAAGGTCTTTGCGGAAAGTACCGTTCTTGTAGGCTGTCTCAAGATCCCGATTGGTGGCTGCGACTACGCGCACGTCAACCTTAATACGCTGATTGCTGCCGACGGGCCGGACTTCCTTTTCCTGCAGGACGCGGAGCAGTTTTGCCTGGAGTTCGAGGGGAAGTTCCCCAATTTCGTCGAGAAAGATGGTGCCACCGTCGGCCGCTTGGAATAACCCCGACTTGGAGCGAAGCGCTCCCGTAAAGGCACCTTTCTCGTAGCCGAATAGCTCGCTTTCGATGAGCGTTGGAACCAGCGATCCGCAATCGACGGCGACAAATGGCCGGGAGTTGAAAGCGCCGCGAAAATGGATGGCGCGGGCCACCAGTTCCTTGCCCGTCCCGCTTTCTCCACAAATCAGCACCGGAGTGCGCGTGTCCTTGAGGCGTGAAACCATGCGTAAGACTTCCTGAATCTTAGCGGACGATCCGACAATGCCGTGGACTGCCGTTTCCGAGTCAGTGCGCTGCCGGAGGAATTCGTTCTCTTCAACCAAGCGTACTTTTTCCGCCATGCGCCGCAGGAACAGGCGCAACTCCTCGAGCGGCGAAAATGGCTTGGTGATGTAGTCGTAGGCGCCAAGCTTCATGGCCTGCACCGCAGTCTCGACTGAACCGTGACCGGTCATCAGGGCGACTTCACTGCGGGGCAGGAGTTTCTTGACCTTTTCCAGAAATTCCAGGCCCGACATGTGGGGCATCACCATGTCGGTCAGGATCATGTGGGCGGGTTGCTGCTCGAGCAAAGCGAGGGCGGAGTCGCCACTCTCTGCCTCCAGGCAGACGAATCCCAGCGCTTCTCCAACGGTGACGCAGAGTTTGCGGATGCTTTGCTCATCGTCTACCACGAGCAGACGAATGCGGATGTCGTCCTTGGAGGCAAGAATGGTCATCTGGATCTCCCTATGGTGCGGTCGACAACTTCAATGAATTGCTGGACGCGGAAGGGCTTCTCGACGCACGGAGCACCGGTCTCGCGCAATGTGGCGACGGTCTCTTCGTTGGCGATGTCGCCGGTGATGAACACTACCCGGGCCGCCAAGTCAGGGCGGTGGCGCGAGATCCAAGCGTGCACCTGGCCGCCGTCCACGCCACCGGGTGTTCGCATGTCGCTGACGACACCCAGGAATTCTCCCGACTCAAGCATCGGCAATGCCTCGACACCGGAGTCACAGGTTTGTACGATGTAGCCGCCGCGCTCCAAGGCGGCTTTCACGTAGGCCATGACGGCCGGTTCATCCTCGATGAGGAGGACCGGCAACGCCACAGGGTTGGCAACGGTAGAGTTCATGGCTTGTTTACTCCTACGGCCGTGCCGAACGATGCGGACTGCCCCGCCGGCAGGCGGACGATGAATGTGGCACCACGGGCATCAGCGTTGTTGTGGCAGAGAATTTCTCCGCCGTGCTCACGCACTATTCCGTAACAAATGCTGAGGCCCAATCCGGTGCCTTTGCCGATTTCCTTGGTGGTGAAGAAAGGATCGAAAATTCGGTCGACGTGCTCGATACCAAGTCCGGTGTCACGGAAAGAGACTTCCACATTGGCGCCGGCCTTGGTGGTCATGATCTCGATGCGAGCGGGGTGCCCCGCCTCCCGTACTGCGTCGTAGGCATTGTTGAGAATATTCAGGAACACCTGCTGCAACTGGTGGGCGTCACCCAGAACATCGGGCAAGCCTTCGTCAAAGTGCTCGATTACCTCCACCCCGTGGCTGCCGAAATCGTAGGAACGGAGCTGGATAGTGCTGCGGAGAATGGAGTTGACCTGCACCAAACTGCGTTGTGGAGGAGTCTGGCGCGCGAAACTGAGAAGGTTCTGAACGATCTGCTTTGTACGTTGGGCTTGCTGAAGAATGACGCGGAGATCGTTTCTGGCACTGGCGGGAAGATCCGGGTTCTCCAACAACAAGTCTGCAAACCCAAGGATCGCGGTCAGCGGGTTGTTTACCTCGTGGGCCACGCCTGAAACCAGTTGACCGACGGCGGCCATTTTTTCCGTGTGAACCAGTTTGTCCCGCAGCAACACGGAGTCCGTGATGTCCGTCATGACCAGGACTACGCTGGTCACTCGGTCGCGGTCCTCGCGCATGGGACTGAGGTTGACCGAAAAATATCCCACTACATCATTCGGCCGAAGCAACTGCAGTTCGAGCGTCTCTACTGCAACTCCACGAAGAGTTGACTGCAGGGCGTCGGAAAATTGCTGAAATGAGGCGGGAGCCGAAAGTTCCAGGACAGGCCGGCCGATTAGTTCGCGTTGTACAAAGCCGGCATCAGCCCAGCGCCGGTTGGCATAACTGATTCGGCCCGCTGCATCGGCCACCAAAATGAAACTTTGCGTATTGCTCAGCACTTTGCCGGAAAATTCGCGTTCCCACTGCAGATCGGACTGGGATTCGCGAAGGCCGCTGACATCGAGCATCAGACCCCGATACTGGATGATATGACCGTTATGGTCGTACATGGCGTAGGCGTTGATGAGCACGCGAATCGGCGAACCATCCTTACGCCGCAGCGTGGTCTCGAAGTCGCGCAGGTAGCCGTGTTCATGCATCAATTTTTCCTGATGCTCGCGCTGCTCCGGTGTGAAGTAGACCTGGGTTGCGATGTCGACTTGGAGCATCTCCTCCCGGCTGGAGTAGCCGAACATGCGTACCGCCGCGTCATTGACTTCGATGAAGCGTCCATCCGGAGTGCTGTAGTACAGAGCTTCCTGAATGTTGTCAAACAGTTCGCGGTAGCGGCTCTCGGCTTCTTTCCGATCGGTGATGTCTTTCAGGATGTGGATGGTTTGATAGCCTTCCCCGGCTGTGCCGTGAACACGAGAGGTGGAGATGAGGTAGGTACGATCCAGAAGAGGCTGAACGAATTCGTCGACATCCGCCTGCAGGGAACGACAAAAAGGACAGGCTTGAGGAACAGGCTTGCCGGCCGGCCCCAATGCGGCGGCTATACTGACGCCGCGCAGGTCCGCCGGGGCGACGCCGACAAAACTAGCAAGTGAGCGATTAACCCGCAGCACGTTGCCGGCTTCGTCGTGCACCACGATGAAGTCCGCGATGGCATCGAATATATCGAGCCAATGGCGGTTGGCCTGCTCAATCTGGGTGAAAAGCCTGGCGCTCTCCAGAGCGGTAGATACATGGCCGGCCGCGATCTGCAGGGTCTCGCCGTCTTCCCGGGACAACCGGGACGGTAGGCCCGATAAAACAACCGCTCCGGCCAACCAGCCGCCGGAACTGGTCAGCTTGCAGACCACGCAGTCGCCATCGCGAAGAAAACCCGCCGCTTCCCTGCCCAGCAACTCCTGCGTGCGGCCGTTGATTATCGCCTCGGGCCTTGGACTGAGCAACTTCGCGAGCGCATCCATCAGGCGTCCTCGCATACCAGGGTCAAGATCGGCGGATTGGAGTTCAGCGGAATTCTCTCGCTCATCTGGTGGATCTGATTGGCACGCCAGCGACTGAATCTTTCCATCCTCGAAAACCACGAAAACGCCCTGCGGTGCGCCCAGGAAGGCACGAAGACTCCGCAAGGAGCGCTCCATCAACTCGTCCAGTCGGCGCGTTCCGCTAATTTCACGGGCCAGCGCCATGAGCGCCTCCGCCCGAACGCGGTGCTGTTCGGACTGGTGAAGATTGCGAGTAACCTCGAGCACAACTGAAACTTGGGCGGCCAGGGCACGGGCGCGCCGGATGTCCTCCTGGGTAATACCGGACTGGTCGAAACGGTCCAGGACGGCAAACATACCCAACAGATCACCGTGCGCGCCGAGCAACGGAACCGCCAACAGCTGACGAATTTGGTACTGCGTGGTCGCTTCCAGATTTGCCCCGGCCAGCTGGGTGACATCGTCGGACCAGAACACATCCTTGGCCCTTAAGCGCTCGGTAGCAATGCCCTCAGGAAACAGCAACTCGGCGCGACGGGCGATGCCCCCCTCCACGCCATAGCGCACCAGAAACCGGTCTTGTTCCAACAAGGCGATGAAGCAGCGGCGAAATCCAAGGAAATCCGCGGCGCGGGCCACGAACGCTTGCAGAAACTGGTCCAAGTCTCCGCACGAACCGAGTTCGGAAGAAATGTCCAGCAACTGGTGCAACTCGTGGGCCTGATCACGAGCCGTAGTGAAGAGTTCGGCATTGGCCAGCGCGACGCCGCCGAACCCCGCGACCGCTGCGACCAGGGCGGCATCTTCGTTGGTGAATTCGGAATCCGTTCTCGGATATACCAGGATGACACCGTGTGTACGAGCGGTGCGGAAAGGCACCGCCATCAGTATGCCGGGAGGAACAAGGGTGCCGAGTGAATGACTCTCCGGCGTGATTGGGAGCAATAGCGGCTCCCCAGCTGTTGCTGACCGCTGCGCAATATCGGTGACGAAGCGGATGGTCTGGCGGTCATGCCGGGAACGTACGGCATTGGCCATCTGAGGGGTTTCGGCGGAGACAGAGCGAAGCTCGTACGGCCCTTCCTGCTTTAGGACAACACAGACGAGGCGAGCGCCGAGGAGCAGGCGCACACGATCAGCGAGGGCCTCGATCACCACGCTGGCGTTGGGGCGGTTGTCCAGTACCTGGGCCACTTCCGCCAGGATCTCCGCCCGGCGTTTCTCATTCCGCGCAACGTCGGATAGTCGCGAAGCCTCCAGCAGGCTGCCAAGCTGGCCGGTAAGAATCGTGGCTTTGGCCGCAAGGTCACTGTTAAAGAAAGTTGGAATCGAATCGTGGAGGAAGGTGGCGGCGCCGACGACCTCGTTCAGGACAACCAGAGGCGCGGCCATCATGGAACGAGCATTGAACTCGGCTGCCAGGGGAAAACGTTCGGAAGCGACGTGGTTGACGAAGATCGTTCGGCGACTGCGTACCGCCTCTGCGGTCACCGCACTCTGGTCGGCATGCAAACGCAGGCCACGGAAACGCTCTTTCTGGCTGCCGTCCGCTTCTTCGCCGATAAACTCACCATCGGACCTGCGCCGCCAAAAATAGACTCCTGTGACCTGAAAGAACTCCCGGGTGGCCCGACAGAAGTATCGGATCAAGGCGCCCGGATCCGATTCCGAGGCCGCCCTCCTCGCCAGACTCAGTAATAGGGCCTGAAAAGCCTCATCCGAACTGGTTGGGGCTTGCGTGAAAACGTGGCCGACGACGGGCGACTCTGCTGGCAAGGAGCCGATGGCAGCGGGATTTGAGACTTCACGATCCACAAGTAGTTGAATCCATTGAGGAAGCTAATTATTCCATCTCATTTTGAGTCATGAGAAGTGACTGATAGGGTGCCCGCCACGCGCACGCCTGAAAATCGGCGATTTCTCAGCAGTGTTGGGTCTCATCCTGAGATGTAACCTAGCGGAAAGGAAGGGTTGAGACAACGACGAGATTGGAGCGGCACTGAATTGAGACATCGCAACATCCTTAACTATCCTTAATTCATAAAGATACGTAGCGTTACTTAAGTTTCTGAGTTTACTCACCGGTGGCAGGGCTATTGCTCGTTGAACTGGCCGGCTACCGCTCGGCGAAGGAGCCCTACGTGTCGAACGGGAAGCAAGTATGGACGGGATGGGCTTTGGCCTTGGTTCTCGGTCTGGCACCCATGGGGATCGCGGCTCAGAACGAAGGCTCCACGGAGATTGTCAGGAAGGTGCGCAGCAGAGTGGCCCCGCAGTATCCGGAACTGGCGCGGAGGATGGGCCTCACCGGCATCGTGAAGATTGAGGTCGTAGTTTCGCCGGATGGAACAGTAAAGGAAGCGCGCGTATCCGGAGGACACCCGGTGCTGGCCAACGCGGCGCTGGACGCAGTGAAAAAGTGGAAGTTCGAGCCGTCTGGTGGAGAGAGCACCGGCACAGTGAGCGTGAGATTTGATGCCAAGCAGTGATCTTGGGAGTAGGGCGTTCAGCGAAACGAGGAGAAGGCGGTTTATGAACAGCGGAATGACAATCGGAAAGCGCTTGTATGTGAACTTCGGCATCGTCCTGTCCATGGTCGTGGTGCTGTTCCTGGTCATTATGGTCGCCGTGCAGAGAGAGCATGCTACCAAGGCCGCCGCCCAGGCCTCCGTCGAATTGACTGCGGCCACCAACGCGGTCCGATTTCAGATGATGCAGAACCGCCTCTACCTCAGCAATTACCTGCTCAGCGGCGACACGCGGGAAGTCGACCGGATGAACGAAGGCCTGCGGACACTCAATGACAAACTGCAGGAAGGTAAGGGGCTGGCCAATTCCGATCAGGAAAAGGGAGCGCTGGGAAGAGTTGAACAACTGGAGCAGGCATGGGCTAAGGAATTCGCCCAGCCGTTGATCGAGAAGCGCAAGGATGTAGATGCGGGCAACGCGACGGTTGCGGAACTGCAAATATTCTATCTTCAGAAAGACGCGGCCGCGTGGGTCAAAAATTCGTCCGACAGCCTTGATGTCGCCGACGGGGAAAACAAGAAGCTGGTAGAGGCCCGTCGCAAGTCCGATGAAACCGCCAGCGCTTTCACCATCGGCGCGGCCGTGTTGAGCACGCTGTTTGCTCTGGGGCTCGGAGTCGTAGTGGCTTATCGGACGGCCAAGTCTATTACCGATCCGCTGACCAACCTGATGAAAGTGGCTCGGCAGATCGGCGAAACCGGAGATCTCGAACATAGCATCGAGATCAATCGCAAGGACGAGATAGGAGACCTGGCGCTGAGCTTCTCCCGCATGGTCGCTTATCTCAAGGAAATGGCCTCGGTGTCGGAGTCCATCGCCGAAGGCGACCTGCAAGTCGAGGTGCAGCCGAGATCAAGCCATGACACGCTGGGCAACGCTTTTGCGCGGATGGTGGAAGGAATCGGGGCGCTGGTGCGAAGTGTTCGTGATTCGGCTTCCCAGGTGGCGAGCGCGGCCGGACAAGTGGCGGCTGCCTCCGACGATTCCGCCAAGATCGGATTGCAAGCATCCTCCGCCATTGATGAAGTCACCAGCACCATGCACGAGATGAGCGTCAACGTCCAGAACATGGTGAAAAATACCCAGGTGCAAGCCTCCAGCGTGAGTGAAACCTCAGCGTCAATCGACCAGATGGTGGCTTCCATTCAGCGAGTGGCCGACACCGCAAAGGTTTTGCTCGACATCTCCAACCGTTCGCGCGAAGAGGTACACAGCGGCATCTCGACGATGGAAAAGGCCACTGAAGGCCTGACCAAGATCAATGTGACGATCAAGTCATCCGGCGAAATCATCGACGCCCTGGGCACGCGCGCCGATGACATCGGCAAAATCATTGAAGTCATTGATGACCTGGCCGAGCAAACCAATTTGCTCGCGCTCAACGCCGCCATCGAAGCGGCCCGGGCGGGCGAGCACGGCCTGGGATTTGCGGTGGTAGCCGACGAGGTGCGCAAGCTGGCGGAAAAATCGGCGCAGTCCACCAAAGAAATCTCTGAACTGATCCAAAGCATCCAGAAGGAAGCCCGCAAGGCGGTGGAAAATATGAACCGTTCCACCGGCATCGTCAACGAAGGACTCGAGCTCGGCGGCGACCTGAACGCGGCGCTGCGCAAGATTTCCAACGTGGTCACCGAGGTCTACAAGTTTGCCCAGGAAATCGGCGCTGCCACCAACGAACAGTCGCATGGTTCAACCCAGATCGCGCGTGCCACTACGCGGCTGAACGAGATCACGCACGAAATCAACTCGGCAGTGGAAGAGCAGGCCTCGGGCGCGCAAGCCGTCGTGAAAGCCATGGAGCGTATGCGCGAGATGGTGCAGCAGTCCACTTCCGGCTCAACCGAGCTGGCCGCCAGTTCCGAGCAGATGTCGAAGATGTCGCGCGGAATGCTCGAGTTGTTGGCCCGGTTCTCGCTGGCCGAACTTACCCACAACGGAGCCGGCTCCGCCGACAAGAACAGGCCGGTGGCCCGTCGCGCTGCGGCTGGAGCGCAGAGCTAATCCCATGCAACAGGAACTCCATATCGTCGGCTTCCAGGTCGGCCGTGAAACCTACGGCGTTCCTATTACATCTCTGCACGAAATTGTGCGCGTGCCTGAGATCACCGCCGTGCCGGACGCGCCCGATTATTTGGAGGGGGTCATCAACCTGCGCGGCAAGATCGTATCGGTGATGGACCTGCGCAAGCGGTTCGGTGACGCGAACGCAACCATCGGCAAGCAGAACCGCATTCTGGTGGTCGAGCATCAGGGCCGCCTAGCGGGTTTGATCGTGGACTCGGCTTCGGAGGTCCTTAAGGTTCCGGTCGAAGATGTAGATGCTCCGCCGGCCGTGTTTCAGGAAGGCGGTCTGAACTGCGTCACGGGACTCGGCAAGGTAAAAGGCAGGCTGGTCGTGCTTCTGGATATGAGCAAGCTGCTGGCTCCGGCCAGTTTGATTGCAAGCCCGGCTCAGTCCGCCGAGAGCGGCGCGGCCGGCAACAAGGCGCGGGGTAAAGCGGCACGCTGAATCGGAAATTCCCGGGAGAAATCCCAGCAAGGATAGGGACAGACAAGCATGAGCGCACCCGGAGCCGCACCCGCTCCGATTTTGACCGACGCAGAATTGAAGCTGCTGCAGGCTCTCGTCTATCACGAGTGCGGCATGCACTTCGATGAGCGACGTACGCACTTTTTGCAAGACCGTCTACTTCGCCGTCTCAAGGAATGCCGCGCCGATTCTTTCTATTCCTACTACCGGCTTTTGATCGGTCCTTCGGGGAAACAAGAACTGGCAAAGCTGGTGGAGCAGTTGACGGTAAACGAAACCAGCTTCTTCCGGCATAAGGCGCAGCTGGATCTTTTTCAAAAGACAGTTCTCGAAGACCTGCTGAAACAAAAACTGTCGCGGCGGGACTATTCCATTCGGGTGTGGAGCGCAGGCTGTTCGACCGGACAGGAGCCGTACACGCTGTCGATGCTGATCGTAGATGCGCTCACCTACTTTTGCCTCCGCAACCCCCTGCCGATTGCGATGCCGCTGCCCAAACCTATGGCCCCGCCGCCTTGGCGCGTGGAGGTGCTGGCCAGCGACATCAATTACACGGTACTGCGCACCGGCCAGGACGGTGCTTACAGCGATACCCAAATGGAAACCGTCGACTACAACTACCGGCTGCGTTATTTCGACAAGGTTGGGGAGCGGTATGCGGTCAAGAGGGGACTGAAGGAACTGGTCCACTTCGACTTGCATAACCTGAAAACGGAGTACCTGCCGCAACGCAACGACATTATCTTCTGCAGAAACGTCATGATGTATTTCGATGAAGCGGAACAGAAGCGGCTGGTGGAAAAGTTCTACCGCTGCCTGAATCCCGGCGGCTATTTGTTTGTAGGTCACGCCGAGAGTCTGCTGGGGCTCTCCTCGAAGTTTCAGATGGTGCACAAAGACAGCGGTACTGCGTATCGACGCCTGGAGGTGAAGGAGTGACCAACTCTCCAGATGATCGCGGCGCGGAGTTGCGCGAGCTGTTTTTCGAAACCTCGCAGGAGTTGCTGCAGGCGCTCAACGAGGAAGCACTGGCGCTGGAGAAGCGCCCGGGCGATGTGGAAATGGTCCGCTCCATCCGACGGACGGTGCACACGTTAAAGGGAGACTCAGCGGCCTGCGGCCTGCGCGAACTCAGCGAACTGGCGCACGCGTTCGAGGACGCGCTGGCTTGGGAGGGTGCCGCCGCGGACTCTTCCCTTGGAGAAATCGCGCTCACCGCCGCCGACGTCTTCGCCGAGTTGATCGCCGCCTACCAACACGGCGCTCAAATGCCTCAAACCTCCCCGTTGGAGGCGAGAATCAAACAGATCACCTCCAAATCCGGGAGCCAGCAGGCGGAGAAAGCTAAGCGAGCCAAGCTGACCGCGCCGACCGACGAAAACTGGAGTGATGCAGAAAAGCGATCCATCGTTGAAGCGCAGGCGCGCGGGCTGGATGTTTACCACGTGGTAGCGGGTATCGATCCGCATTGCGCGATGCCGATCGCGGCGCGCCAACTGCTGCAGAACGCCGTCGCCTTGGCGGGCAAGGTCCTCGCCGTGCGTCCGGAGGCCAAATCGCCAGCCGCGTCGAAACAGGTGGAATTTCTGGTCGCGAGTTCAGACGCCCCGGCATCCATCACCGCACGTTGCCAGATTCCAACCATTTCCGGCGAGATCCACATCGTTCGATTGGAGCCGGGAGAGGCCCTTGCCGAACCGCTGGAGTCCGGTCAAACGGCTGAGGCAGCCAGCGAGCGGCCGCCTGAACTGAACAATACCGAGGCCGCCTCGAGTCAGAAGCTGAACGACAGTTCCACCGGTACCACCTCCGAGAACATTCTTCGAGTGGACGCCGGACGCATCGATGCAGTTCTGAATCTGGTAGGCGAATTGATCATCGCCAAATCCATGCTGCAGCAGGCCGTGGTCGAACTGGGGCATAGCTACCCCAAGGACCCCTTGAAGGGCCGGTTCTCCGACGCCATGTCGTTCCAGGCGCGCGTGCTGAATGATCTGCAACGCTCGGTGATGAAGATCCGCATGGTGCCAGTCGAGCATCTTTTCCGGCGCTTTCCCCGCCTGGTGCGCGATGTGGCCCGGCAGTGCGACCGCGAGGTGGAGTTGGTCATTAGCGGTCAGGACACCGATCTGGATAAAGGCATCCTCGATTCGCTGGCTGAGCCGCTGACGCACCTGGTGCGGAATGCCGTGAGCCACGGAATCGAGACGTCAGAGGAGCGCGCCAAAGCAGGCAAAACGGCCCAAGGCACAATCCGCTTGAATGCGTATCACCAGGGAAACCAGGTTTTTGTCGAGGTCAGCGATGACGGGCGAGGCATCTCTTCGGACAAAATCCGCCAGCGCGCCATCCAGCTTGGTTTCGTGTCTGCTGAAGAAGCCTCTCGTTTGAATGAGGCTGAGACCCTCGATTTGATCTTCCGTCCGGGATTCAGCACGGCGGAGCGGGTCACCGAAGTGTCCGGCCGTGGTGTCGGCATGGACGTGGTGCAAAGTGTGCTGAAAAGGCTGAAGGCCACAATTGGAGTCGAGACCCGTCCCGGACAAGGTACAACGTTTCGCCTGAAGCTTCCGTTGACGTTGGCCATCATCAAAGCCCTGCTGTTCTGGGTTGAGCAGCGGCTTTATGCCATTCCGCTCAGCGCTGTCGTGGAAATCGCGCGCGCCAACGAGGCCGATGTTCATCAAGTGGACAACTACGAGGTGCTGCAACTGCGCAATCAGGTGTTACCGCTGGTTCGCCTTGGCAACCCTTCGCCAATCGGTGGCGACCGCAAACTTCAGAAATTGTTTGTCCTCGTCATCACGGTGAGCGAGCGCAAGTTTGGCCTGATCGTCAACGGATTGGAAGGCGAAGAGGAACTTGTCATCAAGGCGCTGGACGATCAAACCTTCAATACCGACATGGTCAGTGGGGCATCCATTCTGGGCGATGGACGCGTGGTGCTGATTTTGAACCTACCCGCCGTGGTGGAGCATGCGGCAAAGTCACGTCCGCAGAAAAGTGGGGCAGCGGCCGCGGGCCTGTTACTCACCTACGCGGACCGTATGCGGATGGCAATGGGCACTGCAGGGGGGCAAGCATGAAGGAAAAAGTTCGCGTGCTTGTAGTGGATGACTCCGCTCTCATGCGGAAGCTGATCCCGCAGATGCTGGAATCCGACGGCTCAATCGAAGTGGTCGGCACGGCCATGGATGGCCATTTTGCCTTGCGCAAGATTCAGGACCTGCTGCCCCAGGTGGTGACGCTCGACCTGGACATGCCGAAGATGAACGGCATCGAAACGCTCCGCGAAATCATGAAGCGGGCCCCTCTTCCTGTGATCGTAGTGAGTTCGTTGAGCACGGAAGGGGCCTTGGTGACCATGAAGGCGCTGGCCATGGGGGCTTTCGACTTTGTCACCAAGCCAAAGGACGCTACAGCCCACATGGCCGAGGCTTCAGCCGAACTGATCGCCAAAGTAAAAGCCGCTGCCGATTGCAAGCTCAAACCGCGGCTGGTGGAGGGGATTTCGGTCAAGTCTCCGAAACCGGTTGTAAACGCATGGTCCCAGCCAACGCATGTAGTTGCCATAGGAGTCTCGACGGGCGGACCGCAGGCGCTGGAATATCTGATGCCGCAGCTGGCTCCGGAATTCCCCGCAGCGATTCTTGTGGTCCAGCACATGCCGGAAGGCTTCACCGAAATGTTCGCCCGACGCTTGGACGAGTTGTGCGCCCTTTCGGTGAAGGAAGCCAAATCGGGTGACCCTCTTTTGGCGGGCCAGGTCCTCATCTGTCCCGGGAACCGGCACATGAAGGTGAAACGGCTCTCCATGGGCGATGTAGTGGTGCTCAGCGACGACGAACGCGTCAATGGTCATCGCCCGAGCGCCGATGTGTTGTTGCGAAGTGTCGCCGAAGAGTTCCGTTCCCATGCCATCGGGGTCCTAATGACGGGCATGGGTGACGACGGCGCAGAGGGGTTGGGCGAAATCAAACGTCTCGGCGGGGTCACGCTGGCACAGAACGAAGAGTCCAGCGTGGTGTTTGGCATGCCCAAGGCCGCGATCGAGCGCGGTTACGCCAATCGCATCGTGAGTCTGGAGGGCATGGCCGCGGCCCTGCAGTCCGTGTGCACGGGAGGTGACGGTCCCGGCAGGCGGGACCGCTCCAAAGCGGCGGGACGGGCATCGGGTTGGTAGGCCCTAGCGCCAAGGCAGGAATTTGTGACTATCGTCATCTGGGTTGTGCAGGGTAGCAGTGATATGTAACAGAGGGGGACTTTATGGAGCAGTTCGCACCAATCAAGCGAAGTAAAGACGGGCAGCCGGTCCGGTACCTGATCGTCGACGACTCGGTATTCGCGCGCAAGAACCTTGCGCGGATGATCGAAAGCTTTGGCGGTCAGGTGGCAGCCGAAGCCGGAGATGGTCTGACGGCCATCAGCGAATACGACCGCACCAATCCCGACATCGTGCTGATGGACATCACCATGCCGCAGATGGAGGGGATTGAGGCAGCCGAACGCATTGTCCAAAACCATGCCGAAGCCCGCATTGTGATGGTTTCGTCGGTCGGCTATCAGGAGAACATCGTGGCCGCTCTGCAGCGCGGAGCGCGGCATTTCGTGCAGAAACCGGTCAAGCCGGAAGTGCTGTACGAAGTCATCAAATATGTTCTGGGAGAAGACGGCGCGGTGGCCGCATCGGCCAGCGCAGGGGCCTGATCGCATGAAGATGGAACTCATCCAGCCCTTCATCAATGCGGCAGACGCCGTATTGTCCCAGGGGCTGCAGGGAAAAACCAAAGTTGACCAGCTGACGATGGAAGAAGAGGCCTATCGTCGGAAGGGCGTGGCGGGCCTGATC
>Ga0209698_10002922_pt1 | contig 19069 bp, 16 predicted proteins | sample LitLauG_LLR_2012_FD_187203 | JGI IMG/M metagenome (GOLD analysis project Ga0209698, IMG submission 187203) | Freshwater sediment microbial communities from Pennsylvania, USA - Little Laurel Run_MetaG_LLR_2012 (SPAdes) (version 2) | ecosystem: Environmental > Aquatic > Freshwater > Creek >...
CCCTCAGGGGCTAAAGCCGCATTCTTTAGGCCCTGAGCGGCTCGGCTAAAGCCGAGCCCTTTTACGGGTCATTCGAGCTCGCTTCACAATTCATTCGAGCTCCTTGCACGATTCATTTGAGTTCCTTTCATCATTGATTCGAGTTCCTTTCAGAATTGACCTGGGTCCCTTCGAAATTGATTGATGGGATCGGCAGAGGGCCTGTCGTTTTCTTTCCTCCGACGTCCGTTTCCCCGCCTAGATGTGCTGTCTCGTATGATTTGTAGGCAGGCATTCGGATCGATGGATTCATCCTCACAGATCAGTGTTTTGGAGAGCGCGCGAAAGTGGTGGAGCCACGCGGCTAGCGTCGAAGGACGGAGTGCCGCCACCCGGCGACTGCTTGGCGTTCTTTGGGAGTTTGCGCGGGATTCGACGCCCGAACGGCTTCGCGCGCGTTATGGAGATGCCGACTACGACTGGGACTACCGCGTAAATACAACCAGCGGAGCGGTGGGATGGCGGGACCGCTTGATCGGGATGTTTCACTCGGCCTACCAGCCGACGGAACCGGCGGCGTTTCACGAAATGCTCCAGGCGTTGCAGCAGCAGGCTGGCGTGCATTTCGGGGATCTCACTTTCATCGATTTCGGTTCCGGCAAAGGGCGGACACTGCTGATGGCGTCCGACTATCCGTTTCGCAAGATTGTGGGGGTGGAACTGCTGCCCTCGCTCCATGCGATTGCGCAGGAGAACATCCTGAAGTATAAGAGCGATTCGCAGAAGTGTTTTGTGATCGAGAGCGTTTGCGGCGATGCGACGGAATTTGCCTTTCCCGATGAGCCTCTGCTGCTTTATCTGTTCAATCCCTTGCCGGAATCGGGCATGCGGCATGTGCTCGGCAACCTCGGGCGGAGCCTTGCAGAACATCCTCGTCCGGTGTTTCTCGTGTATCACAATCCCCTGCTTGAGCACACGATTTTGGAAGGTGGGAGATTCAACAAGCTTTCGGGTACCCTGCAATACTCGCTCTGGGCTGCCCAATGGTGATTTCATAAATCGTTGTGAGGATAGCGATGAAGCCTTTGCTATTTGCTCTCTGACGAACGGCTGGGGTTGCTGCTGTTATGTGGCCTAGTGAGTGAACAAAGGTAACCTCCGCCAAATCCGAAATTGGCATCAGAATAGGGGGATGCGCGATCGGCGGAAAGCCGCGGCGGTAGTGCTGGTTTGCGGGCTGGCCTGCCTTGTGTGGGCGCAGGATGATGTGGGAAGTGATAGCCGGAGTTCTCACCCCGCGAAAACCGCGAAGGGTGGGGCAACCTCGGATGGAGAATCAAGTCAGTATTCCAATGCGCGAGCAACGTCCGTTCGTCGTGACCGGAACGATGATCGCATATTGAACGAGGATGAACGTTTGTCAGTAATGGCCGCGGCGCTGGACTCGAAGATTCCGCGATTTCGGGAGCGTGACTGCTCGCACCTGGTGCATGCCATTTATAAGCGGGCGGGGTTCCCGTATGCGTATGCGAGTTCCGATGATTTGTACGACGGCGTTCCGGGCTTTCAGCGCGAGATGCAGCCGGAGCCGGGAGATCTGATTGTTTGGCACGGACATGCGGGGATTGTGGTGCGTCCGTCACGGCATGTGTTCTATAGCTTTTTGAGTCGTGGGCCGGGAATCGACGATTACACGGCTCGCTACTGGAAACGGCGGGGGACGCCCCGGTTTTACCGGTATATCAAGAACGATCGCTGCATGGGGTGCGTAGTAGCGCGGGGGGATGAGTGATGGACATTTGGTAATTTTGTAAGTTGGTAATTGGGTAATTTTAAAAACCTGGTTCAGGCTTGACAGCCGAGGCGGCTGTTCCACACGATCAAAAACCCCACTTCTTCCAACATCGGGGAGAAGTGGGGCTTTGCTTTTTGTACCCTTCCCGCTCGCTCACACACTTGCCGGTTGTGCTGCCATCCATTTGGTGACTGGGCGAGTTTTCGGGAGAATTTCCAGATAGACCACTGCGTAGTGAAAGGCTACGACTGCGGCCGTAATGGTTGCTAACGTCAGGGCGAACTCGGTCCAGCGCGGGACGTAGTAGAAGCCGGAACTGGTTTGGAATGCAGTGATGGATACGTTGAGGCGATTGGCCATGAATCCCATGATGACGAGCGCACAGGTTCCATAGAGCGCGTTGGGGTTATAGCGAACGCGCTCTCGACTCAGGAGGGCAATGGGAGCGAGGACGAAGAGAACGATCTCGACCCAGAACAGAAGGGTTTCTTCGCGCCACATCCAGAGATAGCTGGCGTTGCCGTGAGAAACGATGTCGACGCCGCGAAAGATGGCGTAGACGTAAAGCATGGGAACGATGATCTGGCTCATCTCGGCCAGAATGTTGAGGTCGACACGGGTGCGCAACGAGCGATTGCAGAGGTAGACGGCCACGATGGTCGCGGCGAGTCCGGCGGGCACCGCCGAGAGATAGAAGAGCGTGGGCAGATAGGAACTGTACCAGAGTGGATCAACTTTGCCCTTGGCGAGCAGGTAGAGTCCGCCGAGGAACGATTGGTGCAGCGAAGAAAGAATCGCGCCCGCGAGAACCAAAGCGATGAGGATATGGTGATGACACTTCAGATACAGATTGCGCAGTCGCACAAACGGGATCTTCTCGACCAGTGAGGGCGAGAATTCGAGGGCGAGCACAGTGCTGTAGAGCATCACGCACCAGGACACTTCAAAGAGGACCGAGTGGCGGTTCCACATGAAGATGGGATGCCAGATGCGCCAGGGCAGTCCGAGTTCGTACATCATGCCGACCATCACTGACAGATACCCGAGAAAAGACAGAAGGACTGCGGCGCGCACAACCGGACGATAGCGATCGAAGCCGAGCAGGTAGACGGCAGCCGCGAGGGCGAAGCCCCCGGCAGAAAGGCCGACGCCGCAGAGCGTGCCGAGGCCGACCCACAATCCCCAGGGCTGCGCGTCGGTGAGGTTGGTGGATTGATTGAAGCCGAGCGCGAAACGCGCGTAGGTAGCGTAGGCTCCGGCGAGAAATATGAGTGCGACGACAGCGCGCCAAAACGTGATTTTAGGAAGCCGGATATTAGACATTGCTCTTATCCTTTCGTGCAGCCGTTTGCGCGGCGGCTAGAGAGGATTGTTGAGATCCCTCGGCCAGCGCGACTTGCTTGCGGCGATTGGTGATCCAGTAAAGCCCGGCGAGTAATCCGCCGCCGACCAGCACCACGGTCGGAATGTCGCCGAGTGCGTTGGCGGTCAGCACAGGCATGGGTTGTGAAGGCAGAGTGGAGAATCCGAGTTTCTCGAAGGGGACGTCGGTGATGTAGAAAACGGAAGTGCCGCCGACTTCTTCCGAGCCATAGATGCGCTTCACGTACTTGGAATCCAGCAGAACTCGTTTCTGGGCTTCTTCGAGAATTTCATCGCGCCATCCGACGATCGAAGCTTGAAGGGGACAGGCTTCCACACAAGCCGGAGGCTGTCCTTTGGCCTGGCGCGCGTAACACATATCGCACTTGGTGACGAGCGGCGCCAGTTTCGACCACTGATAGCGCGGAACATTAAATGGGCACGCTACCAGACAGTAGCGGCAACCGATGCACTTTGAGGAGTCGTAGGTGACCGGGCCGAGATCGGTTTTCTTGAGCGCACCGACCAGGCACGCCGAGGCGCATGCCGGATCCTGACAGTTCATGCAGAGACGCCGCACGAAGCGGTCGCCATGCTGTTCGACGACGGTGAACGCAGTGGGCGAGAGTTTGGGCTCGGGGTCCGAGGGGAAGCCGTGAATCTGCTTGCAGGCACTCTCGCAACTCAGGCACCCGATGCATTTGGTGATGTCAATCAGAATTGCTTTCGTTCGGGCCATGTCATTCTCTCCTTCCGGCCTGGACCGCGGATCAATTCAAGAAGAAATCGGCAATGATCTTGCTGCGTAAGTCTGCGGGGACTTTCAGCAGAACTCCGCTGACCGGAGTTCCGCCGTCCTGTGCGAGCGCGGGATTGATTTTTCCGAGCGCTGCGATCAGGCGAGTCTGGCTGTAGTGCATCCAGGGCGCGATCATCGAGTTCTGCATCAGATTTTTCTGGTTGGTGGCGAGATCTGGAGCCTTGATAGTGGCGATCCAGCCATCGTGGTAGGGATCGCGGACAGCGAGGCCGGGATCTTCGACGACTTCTTTGTTGATAGCCATGATGACGCCTTCGACCGGAGCGACGAGATCGAAGGACACGTCACCAGCCTTGATGGTCATGAGCCGCTGGCCCTGACGCACCCACCGATTGGGAGCGACGACATAGATTTGATCGATATTGCCAACGAGTTCGGCGGCGAAGGTATCGAGGCCAACGCGAACGTCCTCGCGACTCTCGGGCATGACCCAGGTATGGCCGGGATGGAAGGCGTATCCCTTAGGAACGTTGAAGCCTTGGTCCTTCATGATGACCGGAGCGGGCATGCGGGCAGAAGGCTGTGGAGCAAGCGGAATCGTTTGCGGACGGAACCACAGATAGTTGGCGGTAACGATGACGATGAACGTCAGGAGCACAAAAAGTATCGACATGATTGCCCTCGTCGTGCGGTAGCTGCGACCGCTGCTTATTACAGAGCACGCCGGGGGCACATTGGGGCCGGCTTGTTTGTTGCTGAGGACAAGGGAGTTAGGTTACGAAGGCATCACTTTGTACGTACTGCAAAGTGCTGGGGGGAGCGGGTTGCTACTGCATTTTGCAGCGGTCGAATGGTTGGTCCAGTTGATGAAATGCTGATCTTGGGAATTTTGTTTTACGACGTCTGCGGCTCGCTTCGCTTCGCCGGACAGCCGAGGCGGCTGTCTCCACATGGTTCCTTAGTGGCTGTCTCCACATGGTCTCCTTAATGGCTGTCTCCACGTGGTTCCTTAGTGGCTGTCTCTACATGTTTCTTTAAGTCAGGACAGTTTCTTTTTTCAGGCGGCGCATTAGCGACGTGGGGTGGATGCCGAGGATCTTTGCTGCTTGGGTTTTGTTGTTGCCCGTGGCGGCAAGAACTTTGCGGATGTAGTCGTCTTCTAATTCGCGCAGGCTGACGAGGAAGTCGCCGCCGGGGTCTCCGTCGCTTGGGGGAATTTCTTGATGGTTGTGGTTGGAACTTGGGGTCTCGCGAATTTCCTCGGGGAGAGAGATGGCATCGATGTCGCCTTCGGGAGCGAGAATCATGGTGCGTTCGACGACGTTTTTGAGTTCGCGGATGTTACCGGGCCAGGGATAGTTGACGATCAGCTTGGCGGCTTCGGGCGTAAATCCGAAGAAATTCTTTTTCAGCTCTTCGTTGAAGCGCTGAACCATGTCGAGAGCGAGGGGAAGGATGTCTTCCTGGCGCTCACGCAGGGGCGGGATGAAGAGCGGGACGACATTGAGGCGATAGAAAAGGTCTTCGCGGAAGCGGCCCTGGGCGATCGCTTCTTTCAGGTTGCAGTTGGTGGCAGCGACCAGGCGGACGTCGATCTTGATGGACTTGGTACCGCCAAGACGGAGGAAGGTTCCTTCTTCCAGAACGCGCAGAAGCTTGGCCTGCACGCTGGCAGACATGTTGCCGATCTCATCGAGGAATACGGTGCCGCCGTGGGCGCGCTCGAGCAATCCCTCTTTGCGGCGGCGGGCGTCGGTGAAGGCTCCGGGCTCGAATCCGAAGAGTTCGCTTTCGAGCAATGCGTCGGGGAGGGTAGCGCAGTTGAGTTCGAGCAGGGGCTGCGTGGCGCGTGGACTGGCGTAGTGAATGGCACGGGCGAGGACACCTTTTCCGGTGCCGCTCTCGCCTTGAATCAGGATGGTGGTGTGGTCGGTCTCGGCGGCTTTGCGGGCGACTTCGAGCATGGTGCGGACAGTGGGATTCTTGGTGACGACGCGGCCGAAATCGTATTGTCCCTTGGCGGTTTCGACGGTGTCGCGCACGCGCACGCGCAGGGTGAGCATTTCGGAGGCGCGCTGCAGGGCGGCGGTGAGGTCGGCGAGGTGAAAGGGCTTGATGAGGTAATCGTAGGCGCCGAGTTTCATGGCTTCGACGGCGCGATCGACCATGTGATAGGCGCTCATCATCAGGACGATGCTGGCGGGGTTGGCGGCTTTGATCTGGCGCAGGACTTCGACTCCGTCGATGCCGGGCAGGACGATGTCGAGGAGGATGAGGTCGGGATTCTCTTCAAGAAAAATCTTGAGGCCGTCTTCGCCGGAATCGGCGGTGAAGGTCTCGAATCCTTCGGAGGTGAGACCGCGGCTGACGGTGCGCAGGGTGAGAGGTTCGTCGTCGACAATGAGCACGGAGTAGGACATTACTGGATGATGACCTCCTCTGTCCGGGCGGAGTCGGGTTCGAGCGCGGGGGCGTCACGGCGGATGGGGAGGGTGATGGTGACGGTGGTGCCGGCTTGCGGCGCGCTGTCGACGGCGATCTCGCCATCGTGCCTGCGGACGTAGGCCTGACTGATGCTGAGGCCGAGGCCAGTTCCCTTCCCGCGCTTGGTAGTGAAAAACGGTTCGAAGATGTGCGGGAGGACCTCGGGGGTGATGCCGCATCCGGTGTCGCAGATGCGAATCTCGATCGCGTCGGTACCAGAGAGTTGTTGAGCGGAGACGGTGATGCGGCCGCCCTCTTCGGTGGCCTGGGCGGCGTTGAGGAGCAGGTTCATCAGCACTTGCGAGAGTTGATTCGCGTCGACGCGGATCGGGGGCAGGTCGACGGGGACGTGGTTTTCGAGAATGCGGGCGTGCAGCATGGGCTGGTGCTGGAGGAACGCGAGCGTGTCGGCGACCAGGCGGTGCAAGTTGAGTTTGCTGAGAACGAGCGGGCCCGGGCGGGCATAGTTCATGAGCGAACGCAGGGTGACGGAGATGCGCTTGGCGGCTTCGATGCATTGCTCGATTTCGGGACGATCATCGGGTGCCGCGCCCCGCAGTTCGAGTTCAAGGTGAGAGAGGATCCCGAGGAGCGGGTTGTTGATTTCGTGCGCGGCACCGAGGGCGAGTTGGGTCAGTGCGGCGTATTTCTCGTATTCGGCCAGCTTGGACTGGAACTGACTCTTTTCTTTACTGAGCTTGCCCTCTTCGGAGAAGCGGCGAAAGAGCTCCTGCATGGCGGAGTCGCGTTCCTTTTCACGCTCGAGGAGGCGAGACTGGGTTTGTTCGAGTTCTTGCTGGAGGGCGATGCGCTCGTGGCGTTGGGCAGAACAGAACCCGAGAAGCAAGGCGACGGCAACGATAAGGAAAGGAAGGAGATACAGGGAAAACAATGAGTGGCGCCTCCTTTCGCGGAAAGGACCTCAGATCTTTTATAGGCGGGGAGGACGGGAGAGGCCGTGATTGGAGTCACTGGGGGGCGTGAGGGGAGAGAGGGGGTTGGTTACCCTGCCAATGAGCGCGATGGCGAGCTTACGACAGTTGATCCAACTCCAGACGAGAGCGCCACTTCTTCCAGTCCTCCCAACGGACTTTCAAGTCGGGTAACACCGCCAGGAGGTTCATACGAGCGCTGGCGCGGTTGTCCATCGGGTGCGGGAACGAAACAGCCCAAACGCCCCACCTGTTTCGCTCGAAAGGTCGGACCTCTTCGAAGTACTTTGTGGTGGAGACTTCCCAGACAAGTCCCGCGCGACTGCCATCCGGCGCAACGACAAACGCATCTCCGGCATCGCACGGCTCGGCTTCAAAGTCGGTGATCGCCCCGAAAGTAAATCCTTCGACGCTCACGTCTTCGAGAACCACAAATCCGTAGTACACGGGCGATCCCTTGGGAGGTGCCACGAAAGCAGGTTCGGTTGACGAGGCACTGATCGCATTGTGGTCAATGGCGACGGGCTTGCCCTTTGGTTGTTCGTCCCTCGACATTAACAAAATCATACGCTCTTGCGGTAATAAGAAGTGGACGCATGAGCTCACTCAAGTGCATGAGTGGATGGTTGTCGAGAACAGCGAATGCACGAAAAGCCTCGGCCCGCAGGTCAATGAGTGCGGTGGCGGTGTATCGACAGCCTACAGCTGCAACGCAATTTTCGTACCACGGACTGTGACTCGACTCACTGACATTCGGCGGTGATTGGTGTGGCATGAATGTGTCTGCTTGCCGGAAAATGCTCCCGCTCTTGGGATGCGGTTTGCGGCAGGTGATTTTGAAGGGAGTTCCTCAGGATAGTCCGTAATACGAAAGCGGTTGTGTGGAGGTGCGTATGCACCGGCAAGGGCCATGGTCACCGCTACTTCTGTGTATTCTTCTCCCAACTGTTCTTCTGCTCGCTGCTCAGAGCCAGGATAAGGCGATCCCACCGGGGCGCAGCTCCGTTGAGGGTTCGAAGATTTATCAATACCGCTGCGCCGTTTGTCATGGAATGGATGGCCGAGGGCATGGGCCGGATTCAGTTGTCGTGCAGCATCGGGTTCCCAACTTAACCTTGATCTCGCAGAAAAACGGCGGGAAATTTCCGTACCAACGCGTCAGAGACAGCATTGAAGGAAAGAAGACTGGGCCGCTTTCTCGAGGTGAGCGGGAGATGCCCAACTGGGGACCGATTTTCCATGAGGTCGAGTTGGACCAGGACTGGGGTGAAGTCAGGTTAGAGGCCATCACCCGGCACGTGGAGTCGATGCAGCAGAAATAGGTAGCGTGCGCTTTCATCGCGCGGCCGGGGGAAGGGCCGCGTTCAATCATTTGGTCCGAGGCCGCGAGGCAGCCGGCGAGGCTGGGGGCGGGACGCCCCCGGCGACAGCCGGCCCGAGGACTGGCGCTACAGGGCGGTGTGATGGGGATCACATTCTGGGCCGCAGCAGGTTTATAAAATCGATTTAGTATGGCGCGGCGGCTACGGGCGGGCATTCTGGGGTATGGGCGGATGGGGCGCGCATTTGTGGGCGCGATGCAGGAATGTGAACTGTGGGATGTGGCGGCGATCTACGACATTTGCGGACCAGCGCGGGAACTGGCGCGAGAGCAAGTTCCGCAGGCTCGGATCTACGATTCGCCGGATGCAATCTTTTCTGATCCCTCGATTGATGCTGTAGGACTGTTCACGCTGGCGGACGCGCGTCCGGAACAGATTCGGCGGGCGCTGGCGTCGGGCAAGCATGTGCTGGCGGAGAAGCCGCTGGCGGCCGACGTGGAGACAGAGTGGGAACTGGTGCGCAAGATTGAGGCCAGCGATCGTTTTGTAGCGGTCAACTTGTTCAATCGGAATGCGTGGTACCACAAGGACATTCAGCAATTCATCCAGGACGGAGAGATTGGCGATCTGGCGGTGATCCGGATTTGTCATATGACGCCGGGGCACATGCCGCTGGAGGGGCATGATCCGGAGGGCCCACCGTTTCATGATTGCGGCATGCATTATGTGGATGTGGCGCGGTGGTATGCGGCGAGCGAGTATGAGACCTGGCATGCGCAGGGGCTGCGAATGTGGGGATATAAGGATCCGTGGTGGGTGCAAGTGCATGGGACTTTTCGCAATGGCGTGGTGTTCGACATCACGCAGGGATTTATCTATGGACATCTGGCGAAGCAGCAGCCGCATAACTGCTACGTGGATGCGATCGGGACCAAGGGTGTGGCGCGCATGCGGCACGACTTCACACAGGCGGTGGTGGAGTTGTATGGCGTGAAGAACACGGTGGAGAAGATGGCGGCGTTCAACGATAAGAAGCTCGACGTGATGGTGGATGTGTTTGCGCGGTCGATCGTGGCCGGGAAGAATCTGGGATTTCCGCAGGCGCGGGACAGCGTGGTGGCGTCGGAAGTGAGTTGGGCGATGTTGAATGATGCGGTGGCGAATGGGGCTCCGGTGCGGGGGACGGAGGAGGAGATGCGGGAGATTCTGGAGCAGCGGAGGAAGATGGTGAATGGGTTTGGGCTGCCGGTGCGGGAGTTGGTTCGGGGTTAGGGTCAGGGATTAGGGGTCAGGGGATAGGGCTGGTCTACAGTGGTCCGTCATTTTTTTTCATTCGTTGTCTGACATCAGTCGTCTGTCATCCATTATCAGGTTTCGTTTCTGAATCCTTCCTTCTTCCTCGGGCGATTTCTGGGCCGGGCCTGGTAGCCCCATGAGCGCTAACTTAAGCGGGACCAGGCCAGAAGGTGACCGTGCCTGCGATTTCTGGGCAGTAACTTCCGAGTAGCCGACAACACACCAACAATCCTCTCACATCCGCTGAACCGGCTTACGAAATCCAATCCTGCTGCGGTAGGCTATAATTGCGCCGCCCCATGACCCTCACCTCTGGCACGAAACTCGGTCCTTATGAAATTCAGGCCCCCCTCGGAGCGGGCGGCATGGGCGAGGTATATCGCGCCCGTGACACTCGTCTTGACCGCGAAGTCGCGATCAAGGTGCTGCCTGCCACTCTGTCATCCGACTCTTCTCTGAAGCAACGATTGGAGCGCGAGGCGAAGGCCGTTTCGAAACTCTCCCACCCTCACATCTGCACGCTGCACGATATCGGTCATCAGGACGGCGTGGATTTTCTGGTCATGGAACTCCTCGAAGGCGAGACGCTGGAGTCGCGCCTGATGAAGGGGCCGCTGCCACCGGAGCAGACCCTGCGTTACGGCGCACAGATTGCCGACGCGCTAGGGAAGGCGCACACGCTGGGCATCATCCATCGCGATTTGAAGCCCGCAAACCTCATGTTGACCAACACGGGTGCCAAGCTGTTGGACTTTGGCCTGGCAGCGCATTCGGGCCCGCCGTCGCTGTCAACGGCGCTGACCGAAATGACGGTGGAGCACTCGAAGCTGACCAGTGCGGGGATGATCGTCGGCACCTTCCAGTACATGGCGCCCGAGCAAGTAGAGGGGAAGGAAGCGGACGCGCGGACAGACATTTTCGCGTTCGGCGAAGTTCTCTATGAAATGGCGACGGGCAAGCCTGCATTTTCTGGCGCGAGCCGGGCCAGCCTGATCGCGGCGATTCTGACGATCGAGCCTCCGCCAATCAGCCAACTGCAGCCCTTGACTCCACCTGCGCTGGAGCGCGTCGTGAAGAAATGTTTGGCCAAGGATCCCGACGAGCGCTGGCAGAACGCCAAAGACCTGGCCAGCGAAATACGATGGATTGCCGGTGGCACACAGTCGGGATCGACGGGCTCTATTTCTGTTTCGGCTAAGGCCGGGAAGCGGGCTTACATTCCGTGGTTGGTGGCCGCTTTGGCGTTAGCAATCGCGGCAGCAGTTGCTGCGCGTCAACATTTTCAGCCAGGGCCCGCCTCCGGCCCTCGCGCGCGTTGGGCGATTGATCCGCCCGAAAAAACGACCTTCCACGCCGCCGGACAAGAAGGCGGCCCTGTCGTGGTTTCACCCGACGGGAAGCGGTTGGCGTTTGTTGCGGTGGACGCCAGCGGCAAACAGCAATTGTGGGTTCGCTCACTCGACGCGCTCCAAGCCACTCCAGTGCCCGGTACTGAATACGGCTACTTTCCCTTCTGGTCGCCTGATGGGGGCTCGTTGGGATTCTTCTCCGATCGCCAACTGAAGCGTGTGTCATTGGACAACGGCCGGGTCCTACCCGTGTGTGATGTGCATCTTGGACGAGGCGGGAGTTGGAGTAGTCAAGGAATTATTCTGTTCGCCCCCGACACTCTGGGCGGCTTGTACCAAGTGCCTGCGGCTGGAGGTACTCCCGCCCTTGTCACGCATGTGGACCTTTCTCTGCACGATAGTCACCGCTGGCCTTATTTCCTTTCCGACGGACATCACTTCCTTTATTTCGCTGCCAGCCACGATGACATTAGCCATACTCATGACGGAATCTACGTCGGATCGCTCGACGGTAAGACCAGCAAGTTGCTTATCAATACCCACTCGAACGCCGCCTACGCGGACGGCTATCTTCTGTACTTGAACGAGTCCTCGTTGATGGCACAGCCTTTCGATCTGAGCCGTCTGGAACTTACGGGGGAGCCCTCAATCGTGCAAGAGGGCGTCGAGGAGGAATTTGGGTTCTGGTTAGGCGTGTTTTCCGCTTCGCAGAATGGAGTACTCAGCTTCACCCCGGCCAATTCCAACTCTGGAAACCGTCTCACCTGGTTTAGCAAGGACGGCAAGGAACTTGGGACGGTAGGTGATCTCGGCCGCTACGCCACTCTGTCGTTGTCTCCCGACGGCAAACAGGCAGTTGTAGAACATGCGCGTCCCCATCATGAGCTCTGGATTTACGACACGGAACGAAACTCCAGATCGCAATTTACTTTCGGCGATTCCGCGAGTGCTACCCCTTTGTGGTCGCCCGACGGGAAAGAAATTGCATTTGCCTCAGACCGCAATGGGCATGTCGATGTGTACTTAAAGTCGGTTGTGGGCTCCGCCAGCGAGAGAGCGTTGATTCAGTCGCCCATGGCGAAATATCCGGTATCTTGGACGTCCGACGGGAAGTTTCTTCTGTACCAGCAAAGCGACAAGGACAAGAGCAGCCTGTGGGTGGTGGGAACATCCGGGCAGGACTCACCACGCCTCCTCGCCGAAAAACCCTTTTATACATCGGACGGTTCGATCTCGACTGATGGGCGCTGGATCGCCTACACATCGCAACAGCAGGGAGCCAACCAGGTCTTCGTCATGCCCTTCACTGGCTCCGGGAGTAAGCGGCAAATCTCCTCCAAGGGCGGTTCGAGGAATCCCATGTGGCGGAAAGACGGAGGAGCAGTCATCTACACGGACGATGATGGCAACGTTGTAGAGACCACGGTAACGGCCCGGGACTCGGAACTGTCTGTAGGGGCCACCAGGATTTTGTTTCGCGGAAATCCGGAGATGGTGCCGCAGGCGGGTCAGACCTTCGCCATTGCACCAGATGGTCGTTTCCTGATTGACACCCGCCGCCAGGAGAATCAGACGCAGATCGTTGTGATCTTGAACTGGGCCACAGGACTGAAGAAATGAGGTGGGCTGGAAACGAGCCACCCATGCAAGACCCTCTAAGCCCCGCCCGTAAGTTTCCCCTTCGGGATAGCGAATGGCTGCCGTATGTACTGTCAACCGATCGCAAACTGAGTCGCAACCCCTAACCCTGACCGTACAGAGCAATTCAATTCCTTCTCGCCGGACCGCAAGCGCTTACTTATGATTCAGCGCGATCCAGCTTCGGTGCCGCGCCAACTCAACGTGATTCTAAATTGGGCAGACGAACTCGATCGCCCGCCGGCAGAGAATCGGTAGCGCCCACATTCGGCGCAATGCTCGCAGCTCACATTGGGTCTCAGCTGTCGGATTACGGGCTACCCGGAAGGAATCCTTAAGTTAGCGCTTATCCCTGGTAGCCCCCGCGACAACTGGCGAGGACGCCGGCGCTACCCTTCCCCGTATAATCAGGTTTTGGTCCTTTTATGATTCAGACTTTATTTGGAAGCCTTGAGGAAGAACAGAAGCCGAGTTTTCTAGACCGCATGAAGCAAGCGGTCACGCGCACGCGGGAGAATCTCGCGGAGCGCATCGACGACATTGTTTCGATCGGGAAGGAGATCGATCGCAACACGCTCGACGATCTGGAAGCTACATTGATCAGCGCTGATCTGGGGTCGACTACTACGCAGGAAGTGCTGGGAGCGCTGCGCGAGAAAGCCGATCGCAAGCAGATCAAGAATGTGGAGGAGTTGAAGCGGCTGCTGAAGGAAGAGATCCTGGCGATCTTGAGTCGGGCGAATACGCGTCCGGTGCAGAAGGTGGATGGGACGCCGGAAGTGATTCTCGTAGTGGGTGTGAATGGAACGGGAAAGACCACGACGATTGGGAAGCTGTCGCAAACGTTCCGGTCGCAGGGGAAGAATGTGTTGCTGTGCGCGGCCGATACGTTTCGCGCGGCGGCGATTGAGCAGCTTGAGATTTGGGGACAGCGGACGGGGACAGAAGTGATCAAGACAAAGCCGGGAGGAGATCCGGCGGCGGTGCTGTTCGATGCGTTACAGGCGGCGGTTGCGCGGAAGACGGATTACGTGGTGGTGGACACGGCGGGCCGGCTGCATACGAAGACGTCACTGATGGCGGAGTTGGAGAAGATGCGGCGGACGGCGCAGAGGATCATTCCCGGAGCTCCGCATGAAACTCTGCTTGTGATGGACGCAACAACCGGGCAGAATGGGTTGCAGCAGGCCCGGTTGTTTACGCAGTCGGCGGGCGTCACGGGGATTGTTTTGACGAAGCTCGATGGGACTGCGAAGGGCGGCGTGGTGGTGGCGATCTCGCGGGAGTTGGGGTTGCCGGTGCGGTTTGTGGGCGTGGGGGAGAAAGCTGTCGATTTGCTGCCGTTTGATCCGAAAGAGTTTGTGGATTCGTTGTTTGAATAAGCAGGAGCGCACATGCGAGATGAACGGAAAAAGAATTCCCTGCTGAAGCGGTTGGAGGAGGCAGTCCGAAAGCTGTTGCGGAAGAAAGAAAAACCTCCGGAGGGGGATCCTTACGCGTACGTTACTGCGCCGGTGCGGCGCGGGCCGAGGGGACGGTCCGGCGCGGCGGTGGCGGAAATTGAAGATGATAGCTTCCAGAGCTTTCCACCACGCCGCTAGACCGGTGTTAATACTCGACTAGTGGACCGTACGCTTCGCTGCGCTCCGGCGGGGCGGACGAAAGCGTCCGCCCCCACGTGGGCTGCGTCAACTAGAAGCGGACGACGATGCCGGTTGAGATGCGGAAATTGTTGCTTCCGCTGAATGACTTAACCGACTGTCCTGCGATGGTGCTGTTTCCAAAATGGTAGTAGAGCCAATCGAACTGGGCGATACGTACGCCAAAGTTCTTGTTGAGATTGGCGTCCACGCCACCTCCCACCATCGTCGTGAAACCATTCAACGAAACAGAGACACTGGACTGGGATATACCCAAACGAGTTCCCCCGAATAAAGCATGGACGAACGGAGTCACGCGGCCTGCACTGGCGGAAATGACGGGCCCTCCGGCGTAGGTGTAAATGTGAGCGGAAACGCCACTGATGGTCGCGTACGAGCCGGAAAAGTCCCCTGCCACTCCGACATATTTGCCGAACTTGTAAGCGGTGCCTGCGTTCCAGCCATTAAATCCCTGACCGTTGTTGAGGAAGTTCGAATTGCTGCCAATGTGAAGATATTGATAGCCACCAAAAACCTCAGCTTTGGTAGAGCTTTCTTGCGCGAATAATGGAAGAGACAACAGAACAAAGAGCACAACGAGCTTTCGCATTCTACTCTCCTTCTGACCGTTACGTACGAAAGGTCCTACAGGCGGGGGATACCTGTACATGGGAGAGGCTATTCCTTACCGAAAAATTTTTATGTGCGCGGCGTCACGCATGAATCTCCGGCTTCAACGGCAGCACAATCACATTGGTTGACCCGCAACGAACAGAGCTCAGGTTGATGCCAGACTCCAGAATGCAACCGACCTTGACGTGGTAGATTCTTTCTCAATGACTCAGCATTCGGCTGACGAACAACATTTGCATCGGGCGCTGGAGTTGGCGAGGCAAGGGGTTGGGCTCGCTTCGCCGAATCCGTGTGTGGGTGCGGTGATCACGGACGCGCACGGAAATGTTGCGGGGACGGGGACATTTACGTATGACGGCGTAAAGCACGCGGAGATTCTGGCGCTGGAAGAGGCGGGGGCGAAGGCGCGCGGGGGGACGCTGTACATCAACCTGGAGCCGCATGGTCATCAGGGACGTACGCCTCCCTGCACGGACGCACTAATTGACGCTGGGATTCATCGGGTCGTGGCGTCCATGGATGACCCGAATCCGAAAGTCAGGGGGCGCGGGTTCGCGCAGTTGCGGGCAGCGGGCGTGCATGTGGAAGTGGGACGCCTGGAGGAACCGGCGCGGCGACTCAACGAAGCGTTCGCGAGGTATGTGCGACATGGGATTCCTCTGGTGACGCTGAAGGCGGCGATGACGCTGGATGGGAAGATTGCGCCGCCTCCGGCGGAGGTGTTGACGCGGGAAGCAGGGACTCCGGCGGGAGGATGGATCACGAGCGAGGCGGCGCGGGCGCATGTGCAGGAATTGCGGCATGAGCATGACGCGCTGCTGGTCGGCGTGGGGACAGTGCTCTCGGATAATCCGTTGCTGACGGATCGTAGCGGGCTCGCGCGTAGGCGAAGGTTGCTGCGGGTGATTCTGGATTCGCGGCTGCGCTTACCCATGGAGTCGCGGCTGGTGCAGAGTGCACAGGGGGATGTGCTGGTGTTTTGTTCGTCGAGTGATGCGGTGAAGAAAGGGCGACTGGAGGCGGCGGGGATTCGGGTGGAACAGCTTCCCGCGGCCGAAGCAGATGGGCGACCAAATCTGGCGGCGATCCTGAAGAAGCTCGGAGAGTTGGAGATCACCAGCGTGATGATCGAGGGTGGCGCGATTGTGAACTGGACGGCGCTAGCGGCGAATGTGGTGGACAAAGTTTTTCTGTATTACGCGCCGAAGATTTTGGCGGGGACCGGATCAATTCCGTTTGCGGCGGGGCCAGGATTCCAGCATATGAAAGAGGCGGCGCAGGTGAGGCGGATGCATCTGCATCGGTTTGGGGAGGATTTTGCTGTGGAGGGGTATTTGAGGGATCCATATGGGGAGTAGAAGCTCGCTACGGGGCAAGTAGTGCTCTAACCACGAAGGACACGAAGTAACACGAAGGACTATGCAGCTACGGCGACTGAGACTCTAGATCTTTCTTTGCGTTGGCGTCCTTGTGCGTGCTGGGTTGCAGATTGCTTTGGATGCAGGGGAGCGCGGCGGAGGAGCCTTCGTCATGGGAAAGGACGGTGGCGAACGCTGCGGAATTGGACGATACCGAGAGCAGTTCGGGCGCAAAAGAATCCACTGACGAGGACACAGGAAAATCTCGAACAGGGACGTGACGCATTCCTGAGTCGCTGTGCGGTCTGTCACGGTTTCGATGGGAGCGGGCGCATACGTTTGCGTTTATTCCGCCGGGGATGACGGATCGCTACAAGATTCCGAAGCCGTGTACTTCTTGTCATGCCGGGAAGACCACGGCTTGGGCCGATGAGGCGATGCGGCGCTGGCCGGAGTGGCCGGCTTGGCGGGGGGAGTAGAAACACATTTCTCACCACACAGAGCACAGGGGATCACAGAGGAACGCCGCTCGGGTGGATTACAATGACGGGTTCATTGGAGGACTTATGTTTACTGGGATCGTTGAAGAGGTTGGGAAGGTGACACGGATTGAGCAGCGCGGCGAGAATCGGCGGATTACGATTGCGGCGGAGCGGACACCGAAGGAACTCGGGACCGGGAACAGCGTGGCGGTGAGCGGAGTTTGCCTGACGGCGCTCGATATCAAACCGGGATCGTTCTGCGCGGACCTGGCGCCGGAGACGTGGGTGCGGACTTCGTTCTCGCGCATGCATGAAGGCGCTCTAGTGAACCTGGAGTTGCCGATGAAGGCGGATGGACGTTTTGGCGGGCACATTGTGCAGGGGCACGTGGATGGCGTGGGCAAGCTGATCGGGTTTGAGCGCATCGGCGACTCGGAGAACTGGTGGCTCGATATTGAATTGCCGGACGACGTGGAGAAATACACCGTATTCAAGGGATCGATTTCGATTGAAGGGATCAGCTTGACGGTGGCGAAACTGGAGCGGGATCGGTGCCGGATTGCGATCATTCCGCATACGGTGGAGATGACGAATCTGCATTCGCTGAAGGCGGGGGATCCGGTGAACCTGGAAGCGGATCTGATCGCGAAGTACGTGGAGAAGATGATTCGGGGCGACGGGGCCGAGGGTTCGTTGACGATTGAGGAATTGGTGGCGGAGGGGTTTTAGAGGCAGGGATTGGGGACTAGGGGTCGGTCATCAGTCATCAGTCGTCAGTGGCCGGATGAGACATCATCTTTGATAACTGCACCTCCCTTCATTACGAACTTCACGTGCTGTAGGAGCGTGATGTCTTTTAGCGGGTCGCCATCTACCGCGATGATGTCGGCATAGTGGCCGGGTTCGAGGGCGCCGACATTGTCCTGCCAACCGAGCAATTCGCCGGCGTTGATCGTTGCGGCTTGAATTGCTTCGAGTGAAGTAAGGCCGCGGCGGGTCATGGCGGCGAGTTCGGTGGCGTTCTTGCCTTGCGTGTCGGGCGAGGCCGGGTCAAAACCGGCAGCGATTTTCACGCCCAGACTCTTTGCGGTCCGGACTGCTTCCTGAATCTTTTGAGCTTCTTCTTCTCCTCTTTTTCGTTGCTCGGGTGTGAACGGATCGTTCTTGTGCTTTTCAACCCATGCGTCGATCACGCCTAGCGTCGGAACCAGGAAGGTGCCTCGGGCCTTCATCAGTTCAAGGTCTTCGCGGTTGGCTCCGTGTCCATGCTCGATGGAATCGACGCCGGCTGTAACCGCGTTCTTGATTCCTTCGGGCGTGGTGGCGTGGGCGGCGACTTTGCGATCTTGCTTGTGAGCTTCTTCGACGACGACGCGAATTTCGTCGACCGTGAGCGTGGGATGTTCCCAGTCGGCGTAGACCTTAATCAGGTCGGCGCCGTGTCCGAGTTGCTCGCGGACGGCGCGGCGGGCTTCCTCGACGCCACTCACCATCTGGGCGCCGGTGGGGAAATTGGCGAGGTCGGGCGAAACTCCGAATGGAAAATACTGACCGACCGCAGCAATAGCGCGGGTTGAAACCTGCATCCGGGGGCCCTCGGCGAGTCCCTGCTGGATGGCGTCGCGCAGGGCGACGTCGGCATAGCCGGAACCTTCGCTTTCCACATCGCGAATCGTCGTGTATCCGGCCTGCAAGGTAATGCGAGCGTTGTAGGCGCCTTCGAGGGCACGGAAGGCTTGCGACTTGGTGGCCAGATTCAGAGTGTAGCCGTCATCGGTATCGGGGATGCGCGCCATGATGTGCGTGTGACAGTCGATGAGTCCGGGAAGGATGGTGGCGCGGCCGAGATCGATGATCTTGGAATTTTTGGGTGCGTGGGCCTGGATGTCGGCAGCGGGGCCGACTTCTTTGATGCGGTCGCCGTCGATCCAGAGGGCGGCGTTGTCGAGGTAGGTGCCTTTGCGGACGTCGAGGACGTGGGAGGATTTGAGGATGATCGGCGTGTGGGAGTCAGTGGCAGTTTGGGAGTGCGCGGCGGG
>Ga0209698_10002923_pt1 | contig 19068 bp, 25 predicted proteins | sample LitLauG_LLR_2012_FD_187203 | JGI IMG/M metagenome (GOLD analysis project Ga0209698, IMG submission 187203) | Freshwater sediment microbial communities from Pennsylvania, USA - Little Laurel Run_MetaG_LLR_2012 (SPAdes) (version 2) | ecosystem: Environmental > Aquatic > Freshwater > Creek >...
GGTCGCCCCGGAGCCGCCGGCCGACGCTGACCCGCTGGCGGCGATGGTGGGGATCGGCACCTCGACCAGCGCCCCCCAGGACCCGGTGCTGGCCCGGCTGTTCCCCGACGCATATCCCGACGACCCGGAGGCGGCTGGTGACTTCCGCCGCTACACCGAGACAGGTCTTCGCCAGCGCAAGCACGCCGCGGCCCTGGCTGCACTTGCCACCGTGCAGACAACGGGCAAGGACCAGGTGCTGTCCGCGGAGCAGACACTGGCGTGGCTGACGGCGCTGAACGACCTGCGGCTGGCCTTGGGCACCAGGCTGGACGTCGAGCAGGACTGGGCGGTCCAGTACGAACAGCTCGCCGACGACGACCCGACCCGGATGTGGCTCGGGGTCTACGACTGGCTCAGCTACCTGCAGGACCAGCTGGTCGGCTGCCTGGGCTGAGCGCCCGGGCCGGGCCGCGGTGTCGCTACTGTTTGGCGGTGCTCACCATCGCCGCGGAACTGCTCGCCCAGATCGTGGACCATGCGCGCCGTGACCACCCCGACGAGGCCTGCGGGGTGGTCGCCGGACCGGCTGGCAGTGACCGGCCGCAGCGGCTGGTGACGATGCTCAACGCGGCGATGTCGCCGACGTTCTACGAGTTCGACTCCGGGGACCTGCTGCGGCTGTACCGGGACATGGACGACCGCGACGAGGAGCCGGTGGTGATCTACCACTCCCACACTGCGACCGAGGCGTACCCGTCGCGCACCGACGTCGCGTACGCGTCCGAACCTGCCGCGCACTACCTGCTGGTGTCCACCCGCGACCCGCTGGTCGAGGAGGTGCGCTCGTTCCGCATCGTGGACGGTGAGGTCGTCGAGGAAGAAGTCAGGTGCGTCCCCGCGTTGGACCCTGCGTAGCAGCCCGCGAGCAGGCCCACGCGGGCTCGCCCACACCCACCCGAGGAGAGTTCACGGTCATGGCGGTCGAAGTACGTATTCCGACGATCCTTCGTCCCTACACGGCAGGGGAGAAAGCTGTCGAGGGGGCCGGGGCGACGCTGGACGAGCTGATCGCCGACCTGGAGAGCAGACACCCGGGTCTGCGGGAGCGGCTGGTCGAGAACGACCAGCTGCGCCGCTTCGTCAACGTGTATCTCAACGACGAGGACGTGCGCTTCCTCGGCGGCCTAGCCGCCCCGGTGACCGAGGGCGACAACGTCACCATCTTGCCCGCTGTCGCGGGCGGGGCCGGCTGAGTCGGCCTGCGTGCGCTTCGACTCTCTGATCGACTCCGTCGGCGGCACCCCGCTGGTCGGGCTGCCGCGGCTGAGCCCGTCTGCGCAGGTGCGGCTGTGGGCCAAGCTCGAGGACCGCAACCCCACCGGGTCGGTCAAGGACCGGCCCGCGCTGGCGATGATCGAGGCCGCCGAGGCGGACGGGTCGCTGACCCCCGGCGCCACCATCTTGGAGCCCACGTCCGGCAACACCGGGATCTCGTTGGCGATGGCCGCCAAGCTCAAGGGCTACCAGCTGATCTGCGTGATGCCGGAGAACACCTCCCCTGAACGGTCCCAGCTGTTGAGGATGTGGGGGGCGCAGATCATCTCCTCACCGGCGGCCGGCGGCTCCAACGAAGCGGTCCGGGTCGCCAAGCAGCTGTCCGGCGAGCACCCCGACTGGGTGATGCTCTACCAGTACGGCAACCCGGCCAACGCCGACTCCCACTACCGCACCACCGGCCCGGAGATCCTCACCGACCTGCCCACCGTCACCCACTTCGTCGCCGGACTGGGCACCACCGGGACGCTGATGGGTGTCGGACGGTACCTGCGTGAACACGTGCCGGCGGTTCAGATCGTGGCTGCCGAGCCCAGGTACGGCGAGCTGGTCTACGGGCTGCGCAACCTGGACGAGGGTTTCGTCCCGGAGCTGTACGACGCGTCGGTGCTGACCACCCGCTTCTCGGTCGGGCCGCGGGACGCGGTGCGGCGGATGCGTGAGCTGCTCAACGCCGAGGGCATCTTCGCCGGCATCTCCACCGGCGCCATCCTGCACGCCGCCCTCGGGGTCGCCGGCAAGGCGGTCGCCGCCGGCGAGCGCGCAGACATCGCTTTCGTCGTGTGCGACGGCGGCTGGAAGTACCTGTCGACGGGCGCCTACGAGGGTGAGCTCGACGAGGCTGAGGAAGCCCTCGAGGGGCAGCTGTGGGCGTGAGCTGACCCACCCGCCGTCAGGGGGGCGGCACGGGGCCGGTGTGGCGCAGATCAAGTGCCGCTTCCGACCCGGGCCGGCGTCGGGCACGTAGGGTGGTGGACCGTGGCTGACGCACCGATCGGCATCTTCGACAGTGGCGTCGGAGGCCTCACCGTCGCGCGCGCAGTGCTGGACCAGCTGCCCGGTGAGCCCATCCGCTACGTCGGCGACACCGCCCGCGGCCCGTACGGGCCAAGACCGCTGGCCCAGGTCCGCGAGTTCGCACTGGAAGTCATGGACGACCTGGTCGACCACGGCGTCAAGATGCTGGTGATCGCCTGCAACAGCGCCAGCGCCGCCGTCCTGCGCGACGCCAGGGAGCGGTACTCGGTACCGGTGGTCGAAGTGGTGCACCCGGCGGTGCGGCGTGCGGTCAAGGCCACCCGCAACGGCCGGGTCGCCGTCATCGGCACCCGGGCCACCATCACCAGCGGCGCCTACGCCGACGCGTTCGCCGCGGCTCCGCACCTGGACCTCGTGGTCAGCGCCTGCCCACGTTTCGTCGAGTTCGTGGAAGCCGGGATCACCACCGGCCCCGAGCTGCTGGCCGTAGCCCGGGAGTATCTCGAGCCGGTCGCCGCCGCCGGGGTCGACACCCTGGTCCTGGGGTGCACCCACTACCCGCTGCTCACGGGCGTCATCTCCTATGTGATGGGCGACGAGGTGACGCTGGTGTCCAGCGCGGAAGAGACCGCAAAGGACGTCTACCGCATCCTGGCCACTGAGAACCTTCTGCGGTCCGGGCAGCTGCCGGCCCCGGTGCACCAGTTCCTGGCCACCGGGGACCCGGCGGAGTTCACCCGGCTCGGGCGTCGTTTCCTCGGCCCGGAGATCGGGGTGGTCTCGAAGGTGGCCGTCGCCGCCGGTTCCCGCGCATGAAGCTCACAGTGGTCGGGTGCTCCGGCTCCTTCCCGGGACCGCACTCCGCGGCCTCCTGCTACCTGGTGGAGCACGACGGGTACCACCTGGTGCTGGACCTGGGCAGCGGGGCACTGGGTCCGCTGCAACGCCATGTCGACCTCGACGATGTCGACGCGGTGTGGGTCAGCCACCTGCACGCCGACCACTGCGCCGACCTGTGCGGCTTCTACGTGGCCCGCAAGTACTGCCCGACGCCGCTGGCCCACGCCCAGCTGCCGGTGTTCGGCCCGCCCGCCACCCGCCAGCTGATCGCCGGCGCCTACGGCGGTATCTCCGAAGAGCACCTGTCGCAGGTGTTCGCCTTCCACACGGTCACCCCCGGCCAGCGCACCATCGGCCCGTTCACCGTGACCGCGGCCCGCACCGCGCACCCAGTGGAGTGCTACGCCGTGCGCCTGGAGGCCGGCGGCCGGGTCCTGGTCTACACCGGCGACACCGGACCCAGCCAGGCGGTGCAGGACCTGGCCGCGGGCGCGGACCTTCTGGTCGCCGAGGCCTCGTTCGTCACCGGCGCCGTCAACCCCGCCGACCTTCACCTGACCGGAGCCCAGGCCGGTGCGCTGGCACGCACCGCCGGGGCCGGCCGCCTCGTGGTCACCCACGTTCCGCCGTGGTACGACCCCGAGCAGGCTCGCAGCGAAGCGGCCGCGTCCTTCGGCGGGCCGGTGGACCTGGCCGTCAGCTCAGCCACCTACCAGCTGTAGCCACCGCCGACCCGCGACCCCGGGTGCCGGCGCGGTCCCGGTGGGCGGCCCCCGCCCGGTCGGCGGCGCCGGTTACGCTCACCGCCATGTCCGACTCCCCGGTCCGCGTCGACGGCCGAACCCCCAACCAGCTGCGTCCGGTCACCATCACCAGAGGCTGGCTCGACCACGCCGAGGGATCTGTCCTGGTGGAGTTCGGGCGTACCCGGGTGCTGTGCGCGGCGTCGTTCACCGCCGGGGTGCCGCGCTGGCGCAAAGGCAGCGGCGAAGGCTGGGTGACCGCCGAGTACGCGATGCTTCCCCGGGCCACCAACACCCGGTCCGACCGGGAGTCGGTCAAGGGGCGCCTGGGTGGTAGAACCCAGGAGATCTCGCGTCTGGTCGGCCGGTCGCTGCGGGCCGTCGTCGACTACAAGGCCCTGGGCGAGAACACGATCGTCATCGACTGCGACGTCCTTCAGGCTGACGGCGGCACCCGCACCGCCGCCATCACCGGCGCCTGCGTGGCCCTGGCCGACGCCATCGCCTGGGCCAAGGCGGCGGCGCTGGTCAAGCCCGACGCTGTGGTGCTCACCGGCTCGGTGTCGGCGGTGTCGGTCGGCCTGGTGGACGGCGCGGCGCTGCTGGACCTGGCCTACACCGAGGACGTGCGCGCCCAGACCGACATGAACGTGGTCGTCACCGGCACCGGGGAGTTCGTCGAGGTGCAGGGCACCGCTGAAGGCGCCCCCTTCGACCGCGCCCTGCTGGACCAGCTGCTGGACCTTGCCGTCGCGGGCTGCGGCGAGCTGACCACCCTTCAGGGCGCTGCCTTGGCCCGGCCCCTCGCCCACGGGTGAGCGCCCCCAGGCTGGTGCTGGCCAGCCGCAACGCCGGCAAGGTCGCCGAGCTGGCCCGGATCCTGGCCGACTGTGGGCTTGCGGTCGAGCTGGTCGGCGTCGACGCCTTCGACAACGTCCCCGAGGTCGCCGAGACCGGGCGCACGTTCGAGGCGAACGCGCTGCTCAAAGCCCACGCAGTCGCCGCCGCCACCGCCCTGCCGTCAGTCGCCGACGACTCAGGTCTGCAGGTCGACGCCCTGAACGGGATGCCTGGGGTGCTGTCAGCGCGGTGGTCCGGCCGGCACGGCGACGACGCCGGGAACCTGCAGCTGGTGCTGGGTCAGCTCGAGGACGTCCCCGACGGGCGGCGGGGGGCGGCGTTCCACTGCGCCGCGGCGCTGGCGCTGCCCAACGGGTCGCAGTGGGTCGCGCACGGGCACTGGACGGGTCACCTGGTGCGGGCCCCGCGGGGAAGCAACGGCTTCGGATACGACCCCATCTTCGTCCCGGACGGGCACACCCGGACCTCCGCCGAGATGGCCCCGCAGGACAAGGACGCCGAAAGTCACCGGGCCCGGGCTCTGCACGCCCTGGCGCCGATAGTCGCCGAGCTGGTGGCCGCCGGCCACCTGTCCTGACCGGCGGCCGATCCCGACGACGAGGCGGCCCGGGCGCGACCCGATGCACACCCGCCTCTCGAGGTCCGGACCGGCACCCGGCCGCGCCGCCCCGAGCAGGGTGCCGCCGGCCCCACCACGGTCGGTGCCCGGGCCAGCTGCCCGCCGGCTCGCCGATGCCGGGGCTGCTGGGCCCTAGCCAAAGGGCGACCGGACCCGTCACCGTCTGCGGTGACAGGATGCCCGTCGCAGGTTCCGACAGTTCCCTCGAGAGGACGCCAGATGGCTGCCGTCGGCAGTTTCATGTTCATCACGATCGACGCCGCCGACCCCCAAGAGCTCGCTGCGTTCTGGGCAGCCGTGCTCGGCACCGAGATCGACACGGCGATGGACGACGGCCGGTTCGTGTTCCTCAAGGGCAACGACACCCTCCCGGTGGTGTGCTTCCAGCGCGTTCCCGAGCCGAAGGCCGGCAAGGCACGAACCCACCTCGACCTGTCCGTGACCGACCTCGAGGCCGCCACCACGCGGGTGCTTGCTCTAGGTGGCTCCTGGCCAGACCCGACCGAGCGGACCCTGGAGGGCTTCACCTGGCGCACCCTGGCCGACCCTGAGGGCAACGAGTTCGACGTCGCCCTCGCATAGTCCGCTGCCCACTGCGCTGCTCGCGTCGCCCGCGGGTGCATCGTCGGCCCCGCAAGGTCGCGCCCCCGCCGCGGCCCGTGTCTGGGTCGTTCGTTGACCCGGCGGCGTCGACCAGGGCGGCCCTGCGGGCCGGGACTTCCGGCACTGCCGGTCGCGTGGACCTGATGCTTGGCTGCCGGTATGGGCCCGAATCTGGTCGTGCCGTGCGCGCCGGGCCACCTCGGTCAGCTCCGCCTCGCGCGGCGGCTGCACCGTGCCGCCGCGCCCAGCTGCCGACCTGCGCTGCCATGACCCGCCCCGACGCTGCTGCGCCGTGGCTGGCGCCGGGTGAGGCAACCGAGCTGCGCGAGACGCACAGCGCGGTGGTGATTCTGGCCGGGGACCTGGCGTACAAGTTCAAGAAGCCGGTGGATCTGGGCTTCCTCGACTTTCGCACCGAGGCGGCCCGCCGGCGGGCCTGCCGGCGGGAGGTGGAGCTGAACCGGCGGCTGGCCCCGGACGCCTACCTCGACGTGATCCGGATCGAGGGCTCCGCTGGCCGCAGCCTCGACCACGGTGTCCTGATGCGCCGCATGCCGTCCCGCCTGCGCCTGTCGACACTGGTGACCGAAGGTGTCGACGTCCGGGCCGATCTGCGCGCACTGGCTGGCCAGGTCGCCGCCTTCCACGCGACTGCCCGACGTGGTTCACGGATCAGCGCGGCGGGGCGCGCCGCGGCGCTGCGGCGGCGCTGGACCAACAACCTGAACGAGAGCCAGCGGTTCTGCGGCAGCGTGCTACCGGCGTTGCTGCACGCCCGCATCGCCGACCTCGCACTGGCGTACGTCGACGGCCGGGCCGACCTGCTGGCCGAGCGGGCGGCCGCCGGACTCGTCGTCGACGGCCACGGTGACCTCACCGCCGAGGACGTCTTCTGTCTGCCGGACCACCCCCGTGCGCTGGACTGCATCGAGTTCGACGACAGGCTCCGCTACGTCGACGTCCTGGACGACGTGGCGTTCCTGGCGATGGACCTGGAGCACCTGGGCCGACCTGACCTGGGCAAGCTGTTCCTGCGCGCCTACCTCGCCGCGTCTGAGGCCCCGACGGTGCGCACCCTCGAACACCACTACATCGCCTACCGCGCCTTCGTCCGGGCCAAAGTGTCGTGCATCCAGCACGACCAGGGCCGCCCGGGCGCAGCCGAACAGGGCCGCCGGTACGCCGAGCTCGCCGCGGAGCACCTGCAGGCCGGACAGATGAGGTTGATCGCGGTCGCCGGCCCCCCGGGCACCGGGAAGACCACGGTGGCCGCCCGACTCGCTGGACGGCTGGGCTACCGGCTGCTCAGCACAGACGACATCCGACGCGAGCTGCACATCCCGGCGGCTGCGCGCTACACAGAAGCCGCTAAAGCCGCCACGTACGAGGCGCTGCTCGAGCGGGCGTCGAACCTGCTGCGCCGCGGCGAGTGCGTGGTCGCGGACGCGACCTGGGGCACCGCCGCCAGCCGAGCCGCGGTCGATCAGGTGGCCACCCGCACCCGCAGCCGATTTCAGCCACTGGAGTGCCGGCTGCCATCCGCCGTCGCGGCCGGCCGTGCGCAGGCCAGGCTCGAATCAGGCGCCAGCACCTCCGAGGCTGGGGCCGAGGTCGCGGGCGAGCTGGCCCGGCAGTGGATCGGCTGGGCGCCGGCCACGGTCATCGACACCTCCGGTCCGATCGATGACGCGCTTGCGGCTGCGGTCACTGCGGTGCGCGACCACGGTGGCTGACGCACAGCGGCACCACCGGAAGGTGCCGGCCGATGCCTGCGGAGGCCACGCCACCTTCGGACCACGATGAGGGCAGAGGCGGAGCTGACCGAGGTGGCCGTCGAGACCTGGGCCGAACCGCCGGGGTCGAGGCGCTGTTCAGCGGCCCAGGCTCCGCCGCTGTGCTGTGCCGCGCCGTCGCCGTCGGGCTCGCCGTGTCCGGTGGCCGGTGGGGACACCGAGTCGCCGCCGACGCCACGACGTTCGGTCAGCCCAAACCGTCGCTGCGAGCACCTTTCGATCTGAGCCACGACCCCTACGACCAGCGGGCAGGGCCCTGGGTGGCGTCGTGGCCGGGTAGGGGGCGGCTCAGGGTTCTCCTGGATCCACGGGATTTTCTGCGTGGCTAGCGTGACCGCATGAGCTCAACCGATGCGCAGTGGGCCGTGGAGACTCGGGGGCTGACCAAGCGGTTCGGGGACAATGTCGCCGTCGACGGCGTGGAGCTGCTGGTGCCCCGCGGGTGCGCCTTCGGATACCTCGGACCCAACGGGGCTGGCAAGACCACCTTGATCCGCACCCTGCTCGGGTTGACCCGAGCGGACTCCGGCACCATGTCGCTGCTCGGCTACCCGGTTCCACGGCACCGTGACCGGGCCCTGGCCCGGGTCGGGGCGATCGTCGACGAGCCGCGTTTCCACCCGCACCTGACGGGCCGGCAGAACCTGCAGATCTTGGCGGCGGCGCGGGAGCCGGCGGCCCGGGAGCGGATCGGGCCGGCCCTGGCCCGGGTCGGAATAGCTCAGCGGGCCGATGACCGGGTGGCGAAGTACTCGATGGGGATGCGTCAGCGCCTCGGGGTCGCGGCCTGCCTGCTGGGTGACCCGCAGCTGCTGATCCTGGACGAGCCGATGAACGGCCTGGACCCGGCCGGCATGCACCAGATGCGGGACATGGTCCGGTCCCTGGTCGACGAGGGGCGCACCGTCGTGCTGTCCTCGCACCTGCTCGACGAGGTGGAGCGCACCTGTGACGCGGTCGCGATCGTGGACCGAGGACGTGTCGTGCGCCAAGGCACCATCGCCGACCTCCTCGCCGGGACCGCGACCACGCTGCACGTCGACTGCTCAGACCCGCAGGCCGCAGCGGACCTGCTCGCGCGGAGCCCACAGGTGCCGGCCGCGACCCTGACCGGTGACGGCCTGGAGATCACCCTGCCGCCGCAGTCCGGCCGCGAGCTCGTCGCCGACATCAACCGCCGCCTGGTGGACGGCGGTGTCGCGGTGTACCGGCTGCAGCCGTCCCAGACCTCCCTGGAGACCTGGTTCCTGCAGGTCACCAGCCGCCTGGGGGACCCCCAGTGACCGCCGTGGTGGACGGCGCACCCGCACCGGGGCCTGCCGGTACTGCGACCGCGGGCGACCACCGAGGCTCCTGGGTCCCCAGCCCCGCCATGGTCGCCACCCGGTTCATGGAGCTGCGTCGACGCCGCGCCCTGATGGTCACCTTGATGCTGGTGACCATCGCGCTGCCGGCCGGCTTCCTGGCTGTCCGGCTGGTGCTGCACGCCGTCGCACCGAGCACCTACGGCCCAGCCGGGGGCTACGACGTCTACGTCTCGCTCACCGCCGGCGTCATGTACGTGTTCGGGTTCATCGTCGCGGCCACCCTGGGATGCACCGCCGGCTCGGTCGACCTGACCGACGGGATGTTCCGTCACCTGGTGATCACTGGGCGGTCCCGGGTCGCGCTGTACCTGGCCCGCATCCCCGCCGGCCTGGCCATCATCTGGTCGCTGGTGGCAGTGGGTTTCGCCATCGTGTGCGTGGTCTGCGCCCTGAGCGCACCCACCCAGCTGAACTACCAGGGAGTCGCCGTCCCCGCCGGGATGAGCGAGCCCGCGCTGCAGAAGTGGGCCGGGGCGCACGCCGACGAGGTCATCTGCAACTTCCCCTACAACGGCCCCATCGCCGCCGCCGTCAATTGCGGCCCAGGCCCCGGCGGGGTTGTGGTCGGCCCCGGTGGCACCGGACCGAGCGCGCAGACCACGCAGCAGCTGGCAGCGATGATCGCCCGGCAGGCCTACCCCGACTACGCCCGCCAGTTCGTGTCGCCGTCGATCTCCCTGATGGTCAAGACGGGGCTGTGGCTCGAGCTTGAGGCCACCGTCGGATTCATCGTCGGTCTGGGCCTTGGGTCCCTGCTGGGCCAGCGCACCGTCGCGGTGGTCCTGATGATCGTCCTGGAGATCATCTTGACCCCCATCGTCGAGCGGGCACAGATCCCGCACATGGGGAACCTGCAGCGCGGCATCGTCGGGGTCGCCACCGGCCAGCTCGAACCCGGGCAGCTCCCGCTCGCCCTGGCAGGTGGCGGACACGACTTCCGGATCACCGAGTCGACGACCACGGCCGTGCTGGTGATCGTCAGCTGGCTCGTCGTGTGGACGGCGCTCGGCACATGGCGGATGGCCACCCGCGACGCGTGAGGCCGCCGACCTCGACCACCCACCCACCTACCCGGCCGCCCAGTCGTGGACCGGGTCAGAGGGGGATGGTCGACCAGGGGGTGCGGAAGAGGGGACTCGAACCCCCGCCACCGGCGTCCGACCCCATCCGGCCGGATCCAGCCGAGGCTGAGTCCAGGCACCCGTAGGCGCCGAAGACGGGGCAGGATCCAGGCCGATCCGACCCTATCCGGCCGGATCCGTGACCACTTCCGTGACCAGACAGACCGCGCTCCGCACCTGCGACCAAGCGCCGAACGGGTGCACGCTAGGGGTCTCTTGGGTTGCGCTCAGTCTCGGCCCCTACCGTCAGCGGTCCACGAACCCCCGCTGTGACTACCCCCGGAGCCGCCGGCGGGGTTCGTGCTGTCTCAGTCGATCACAACCCATTCGCCAGTGCGCATGAGCCGGTCAAGGGCGCGAGCCGCCGGGCGCGCGTCGTCGACGTACACACCGGCGTACCACAGGAGCCGAAACTCCTCGCCAGTGAGCCCCAGGTAGTGCCACGCCTTCACGTCGACGAGAGTCCGGAACACCCCGGCCAGCACGGCGGGGTCCGGAGGACTATCGGGTGCGGCAGCCAATACTTCCATGATCGACTCCGTGTCTGAGCACGCATCAACCATTCGTGAGCGACTCGCAGCCGGAGCATGCGCCGCGGGAACGGTCGGCTACAAGGGGCCAAAGTCCCCACTCTTGAGACGGGCAGCCTGCTCTTGCTGAAACGAGATCAGAGGAAGGGCACGGTGAGCCAGGTAGCCTCCTTCGCCACCGGGAGACGTGGGCCACACTGACCCGATGGGTCGACGACCCACGCGGCGCCGTTCCACACCAGCCACCGGCTTTCCGTCCCAGTGACGCTCGGCCAAGGTCGGTCGTTACGCGGAGACAATCGACAGAGTTCGCGGGGCCGCCGAGTCCGATGATGAACGTATTCGGACCATCTACCGGGGCACGGTGACCACTCCGTGACCAATCGGGCCTCTGAGGAGGAAATCACATGGCTGCCAAGTCGCTGACCAGCACCGATGTCTTTGATCAAGGGTGCGGAAGAGGGGACTCGAACCCCTACGCCCTCTCGGGCACCAGGACCTAAACCTGGCGCGGCTGCCAGTTACGCCACTCCCGCTCGCCGCCCTAGCCTAGGCCGAGGTCGCGGCGCAGCTTGGCCACATGCCCGGTCGCCTTCACGTTGTACTGGGCCAGCTCGATGCTCTGGTCGGCGGCGATCACGAACGTGGACCGGATCACCCCGGTGACGGTCTTGCCGTACAGCTTCTTCTCCCCCCATGCCCCGTAGGCGGTCAGCGTGGTCTTGTCGGGGTCGGACAGCAGCGGGAACGTCAGGTGGTCGCGGGCCCGGAACTCGGCCAGCTTGCCCGCCGTGTCGGGTGACAGGCCCAGCACGTCGATGCCGGCGGCGTGCAGCGCGTCCAGGCTGTCGCGGAAGTCGCAGGCCTGCGTGGTGCAGCCCGGAGTCATTGCCGCCGGGTACACGTACAGCACCACCCGACGGCCGCGGTAGTCGGCGAGGGCGACCGGGGCGCCGGTGTCGTCGGGCAGGGTGAAGTCGGGTGCCTTGTCGCCGGGCTGCAGCCGCACTGTCACAGGGACCTCCGTCAGTGGCCAGATGTTCGACCCCACGCTAGCGCCACCAGCACGTGCACCGGCCTGCCGCGGTGGCCCGCCGCAGTGGCCCGCCGCCGCTCGGACCACTGTTTCGGCGGTCGTGGATGTGTGCTCCGCCTCGACGCCGTACGCTCTGGGCTGCCGCTGCCACCAGAAGGAGAGCTAGCCGTGACCGACCAGAGCGCTCGCAGCCCGGAGCAGATCGAGGCCGAGATCGCCCGCGCCCGCGACTCCCTGGCCGACTCCATCGACGTGATCGAGGACAGGCTCCGGCCGGCGAACCTGCTGGAGGCGGCCAAAGCCAAGGCGGTGGCGTTCTTCCAGGGCCCCGACGGGGCCCTGGACCCCAAGCGGCTGGCCATCGCCGCCGGTGTCGGGCTGGTCGTGCTGACCTACCTCGTGCGCCGACGTCGGATCTGACGGCGTCCTCCCCAGCGCCGTGGCGGCCTTGCCGCCGGGGGTTGTCCCGGTCCAGCCCGGTCCGGGGCAGGAGTCGGTGTGGCAGTACCCGCGGCCACCGCGGGTCCAGCCGTCGCGGCGACGGGTCGTGGTCAGGCTCGGCGGGGTGGTCATCGTCGACACGACGGCGGCGCTGCGGGTGCTGGAGACCGCCCATCCTCCGTCGTGGTATCTGCCCTTCACCGATGTGGCGCCCAACGTGATGGTGGCCGCCTCGGGCAGCTCCTACTGCGAGTGGAAGGGCCTTGCGCACTACGTCGACCTGGTGGCCGGTGGAGTTCGCGCGCAGCGGGCTGGCTGGTTCTATCCGCAGCCGGCTCTGGGTTTCCTCGGGCTCCGCGAGCACCTGGCCATCTACCCGGAGCTGATGGACAGCTGCACGGTCGACGGGGATGTGGTCGTTGCGCAGGCAGGTGGCTTCTACGGCGGGTGGATCACCGCGGACGTGGTCGGCCCGTTCAAGGGCGCCTCAGGCACCGGCGGCTGGTAGGTGCGGTGGTGCGCTGCCACCGGCCCTGGGCGTGGGTCGGGCACGGGCTAGGTTGACCGCTGTGGATGACAACAACGCTGCGACGGAGCCCACCGGCGCCACCTTGGGCCAGACCCTTCCGGTCAAGCTGTTGCACGACCGTCTCCTGGTCGAGGAGGAGAGCGCCTCGGGGGACCGCAAGTCCGGTGGCGGAATCCTCATTCCGGCGACCGCTCAGGTCGGCAAGCGGCTGGCCTGGGCCCGGGTCGCGGCCGTCGGCCAGAACGTGCGCACCGTCGTCGTCGGCGACCGGGTCCTGTACGAGCCGGAGGACCGCTCGGACGTCGAGCTCCACGGGCGCACCTACACCTTGTTGCGGGAGCGGGACATCCACGCGGTGGCCGCGACCCGCGTCGGTGAGGGCGGGACGGGGCTGTACCTGTGACCGGCGCCGACGGCCAGCCCCAGGCGCCGATACGGCTGTTCGTCGAGCTGTCCGACGGAATCAGCCGCACCTACGACGTGACCCGGTACCTCATCGACGCGGGGGTGCTGCGGCTGTTCGCCGCACCCGGTGATGACAGCGGCGAGCCGCTGGGCGGGCCGGCCGCGGAGATCGAGATCGCCGCCTTCGCCGTCGGTGGCTGGCTCAGGGTCGAGCGCGACCTCACCGGCCACCGGTGATGGCGGCGCTGGCCGGCCCGGCTCGGCGTCCGCTGCAGGGCCAGGTGGCGCTGGTCACCGGAGCGGGCAGCGCCAGCGGGATCGGTTTCGCCACCTCGCTGATGCTCGCCGAGGCTGGAGCGCAGCTCGTGCTCGGGGCGACCAGCGCTCGCGTGCACGACCGGGTGGCCGAGCTGGCCGCCGCCGGGCACCGGGCGGTGGCGTTCGTCGGCGACCTCACCCACGGCGACACCGCGGCGGCCGCCGTGGACGCCGCCAGGGCCGAGTTCGGCCGCTTGGACGTCGTGGTGAACAACGCCGGTATGGCCTCGGTCGCGGCCGGCTCGGACACCACCGCCGCTGTGGAGGACCTGTCCCGGGCCCAGTGGGACGCGGCGCTGGCACGCACGGTCACCACGGCGTTCCTGGTGTGCCGTGCCGCGGTGCCGGTGCTGCGCGGCGGCGGCTACGGGCGCATCGTCAACATCGCCTCGGTCACCGGGCCGGTGGTGTCGATGCCTGACCTGGCCGCCTACAGCGCCGCCAAGGCCGCCATGGTGGGTCTGACTCGTGCGCTGTCGCTGGAGGTGGGGCGCGACAACATCACCGTCAACGCTGTCGCGCCGGGATGGATCGACACCGAGTCGGCGACCGATCAGGAGCGTCGCGCCGGGCACGCCAGCGCGGTCGGGCGGCCGGGGACGGCCCGCGAGGTCGCAGCGGCGGCAGCGTTCCTGGCGTCTCCGGACGCCTCGTACATCACTGGGGCGATGCTGGTGGTGGACGGTGGCAACAGCGTCGTGGAGGACCGCGGCGGGGCGCTGTGGCGTTGACGGCGCCTGGCGCCCGGTAGACTGAGGGCAGCACGTCCACGGCACGCACCTGGTGTGCCGGGCCCGTCCAGGTCGTTCGTCCGGCGTTTCGCCGGCCAGAACCTTTCGTGACGCGCCATGGTCCCGAGAGGTTTTGTTCCTTCATGTCTGCTGTCTCTGCCGTCTTCGACGGTTCCTCTGTCCTGCCCGCTCCCACCGGCGGCGCTCCGGTGCCCACCTTCGCCGATCTCGGGATCGCCCCCGAGCTGGTCTCGGTGCTGGCCCGGCGCGGCATCGACGCGCCGTTCCCGATCCAGGTCGCCACGATTCCCGATGCGCTCGCCCACCGCGACGTCCTCGGCCGCGGGCAGACCGGCTCGGGCAAGACGCTGGCCTTCGGTCTTCCGGTGGTCAGCCGACTGCTCGGGCGGCGGGCCCGCTCGACGCGGCCCCTGGCGCTGATCCTGGTCCCGACCCGCGAGCTCGCGGTGCAGGTCCACGATGCGATCGAGCCTCTGGGCCGGGCCGGCGGCCTGCGCATGAAGGTCGTCGTCGGTGGCATGTCGTTCCCCAAGCAGATCGATGCGCTGCGCCGCGGCGTCGAGATCGTGGTGGCCACCCCCGGGCGGCTGTCTGACCTGATCCGGCAGAACGCCTGCGACCTTCAGGACGTGGAGATCACTGTCCTGGACGAAGCCGACCACATGGCCGACATGGGTTTCCTGCCCGCGGTCAGCGAGCTGTTGGACCAGGTCAAGCCTCGCGGCCAGCGGCTGCTGTTCTCCGCGACCCTGGACCGCGGCGTCGACGGACTGGTCCGCAAGTACCTGGACAACCCGGTCACACACTCGGTGGCGCCCGCGACGGCGTCCATCGACACCATGGACCACCACCTGCTGTTGGTCGCGCACGACGACAAGGCTGCTGTCACTGCCGAGATCGCCGGCCGCGATGGCCGCACCATCATGTTCGTGCGCACCAAGCACGGCGCCGACCGCCTCACCACTGTGCTGCGCCGCCAAGGCGTCGCGGCGGGTGTGCTGCACGGTGGCCGCAGCCAGAACGCGCGCACCAAGACTTTGGCCGAGTTCCGTGAGGGCAGTGTGCCGGTGCTGGTCGCCACCGATGTGGCGGCGCGTGGCATCCACGTCGACGACGTCGGCCTCGTCGTCCACGTCGACCCGCCGGGCGACCCCAAGGACTATCTGCACCGGGCTGGGCGGACCGCCCGCGCCGGAGAGACCGGGACTGTGGTCACGCTGGTCCTGCCGCACCAGGAGCGCGAGGTCGACAGCATGACCCGCAAGGCCGGGGTCAAGGCGCAGCGCACCCGGGTCCGGCCCGGCGACAGTGGCCTGCACCAGGTCACAGGGTCGCGCCGTCCCAGCGGCATCCCGCTGCCGCAGATCCCAGCCGGCGGCGAGGCCACCCCCCGCTACGGCAGCCCGCGTCCCAGCAGCGGCGGTGGCCGCCCGCCGCGCGCCGGCGGCCAGGGCCGCCCCACCAGCTCGTCGCGGTCCAGCAGCAGCGGGCAGTCCGGGTACGGGCGGCCGGCCCGCTCCCGCTGACCCCTGAGCCAGGGCGATCCGCCGGCCGCGGCCGACGCACCACACATCCGCACAGCCGCACAGCCACCAGCCGCTGAGCCCACAGTCACTGAGCCCACAGTCACTGAGCCCACAGTCACTGTGCACACGGGCGCAATTCACTGGGCCCGCCGCGACGAGGCCCACGGTCGCTGGCATCAGCAGGCCCGGCCCGCCGCGTTCTCCCGCGGGGGCGGCGCGGTCACCCGGCGCGCCGTGGGGGCTGCTCAGGTGAGTGGCTTGGCGAAGCACCGGTTGTGCGGGGAGCCGGCGTAGTGGCCGAAGCCCGGGATCGGCGCGTAGCCGGCCGACCGGTACAACGCGATCGCCTCCGGCTGGGCGGTGCCGGTCTCCAGGATGATCCGCGGGTAGCCGGCGGCGCCGGCCAGCCGCTCCAGCTCGGCCAGGATCGTGCGGGCGTACCCGTGGCCGCGGTGCTCGACCGGGACGAACATCCGCTTGACCTCCGCGTCGGGCCCGTGGGCCCGGAACCCGCCGCAGGCGACCGCGTCGTCGTCGATCCAGCCGACCAGGAAGGCACCAGCCGGCGGGTCGAACTCCTCGACCGCGACGACCGTGCGGTCCGGGCCGCCGTATCGGACCACATACTCGGCCTGGACGGTGGCCTCCAGGCGCCGCACGATCGGGTCGTCGTAGCGGGTCAGCTGGGTCCGCAGCGTCTGGTTCACAGCTTCGCCACCGACTCGACCATCGCGGACGTCACTAGTGCCAGGTCGTCGTCGTCGATCACGTAGGGCGGCATGGTGTAGACGAGCCGACCGAACGGGCGGGCCCACACCCCCCGCTCCACCAGCAGGGCGGTGATCTGCGGCAGGTCGACCGGCTGACGCATCTCGATGACACCGATGGCCCCCAGCACCCTGACGTCGGAGACGGTGGCCAGGTCCCTTGCCGGGGCGAGCCCGTCGCGCAGGCCAGCGCCGATCCGGGCCACAGTGGCGGCCCAGTCGCCGGCGAGCAGCAGGTCGATGCTGGCCAGGCTCACGGCCGCGGCCAGCGGGTTCGCCATGAAGGTGGGGCCGTGCATGAACGCCCCGGCGGGGCCGTCGGAGATGGCGGCGGCCACCTGGTCGGTGCACAGCGTCGCACCCATGCTCACATAGCCGCCGGTCATCGCTTTCCCCACGCACATAAGGTCTGGGGCCACATCGGCGTGCTCGGCCGCGAACAGGGTGCCGGTGCGTCCGAACCCGGTCGCGATCTCGTCCAGGATGAGCAGCACCCCGTAGCTGTCGCACAGCTCGCGGACCCGCCGCAGATAGCCCGGCGCGTAGAAGTGCATGCCGCCCGCGCCCTGGACCACCGGCTCCACGATGACCGCGGCCACCTCCAGGTGGTGGGCGCGCAGGATCGCCTCCAGCTCTGCGGTGTGCTCGGCGGTTACGGCCTGGTCGAACACCGGCTCTGGGCGGGGCGCGAACAGCTGCCGCGGCAGGCCGGGAAACAGCCTGTGCATGCCGGTCTGCGGGTCGCACACGCTCATCGCCCCGAGGGTGTCGCCGTGGTAGCCGCCGCGGACGGTGAGCATCCGGGTCCGCTCGCCGTGCCCCTGCGACGACCAGTACTGCACGGCCATCTTCAGGGCGACTTCGACGGCGACGGACCCGGAGTCGGCGAAGAAGACCCGGGTCAACGGCGCCGGGGTGATCTCGACCAGCCGCCGCGCCAGGTTCACCGCCGGGGCGTGGGTCAGCCCACCGAACATGACGTGCGCCATCGACCCCAGCTGGGCGGTGACGGCAGCGTCCAGGACCGGGTGGCGGTATCCGTGGATCGCCGACCACCACGACGCCATGGCGTCGACCAGCTCCCGGCCGCCGGCCAGGCGAAGCCGAACCCCCGACGCCGACTCGACCGGCAGCACCGCCGCCCCGGCGGTCGCCGAGGCGTAGGGGTGCCAAAGGTGCGCCCGGTCAGCGTCGAGCAGCGCTTCGATACCGGGGTCCACCACGGCGGTCAGCCTAGGAGCGTGACCCGGTCTGGCAGCATCGGGGCATGCATCCGGACATGGAGTGGAGCCAGGTCGCTTCCGCGCTGCGGCCGTGGCGCAACTACTGGCTCGTCTCGGTCACCCCAGACGGCGCCCCGCACGCGGCCCCGGTGTGGGGGGTCGTGGTCGACGGCTCGCTGTGGTTCTACACCGAGCCGGGCAGCGTCAAGGCCCGCAACCTGGCCGCGCAGCCGCGGCTGGTCGTCCACTCCGAGAGCGGCGACGAGGTGCTCATCGTGCGCGGCACCGCACGCGACATGGGATCCCCGGCCGGACACCCTCGCGTCCTCGAGGCGTTCCGCGCCAAGTACAGCGCCGACGCCGACGCGCAGTACCTGCCTACCCAGGAGGCGGTCGACGTCGCCTTCTACCAGGTGCAGGCCAGCACGGCGCTGGCCTGGCAGCTGGACGACTTCGACGGGTCTCAGCGACGCTGGGCCGCGCCGGCCGAGCCGACGGTCAACGATGCCAGCAGCTGATCGGTGGCCGCGCTGACCTGGCGGACCGCCTCGGTAAACGCCTCGGTGTTCGCCTTCGACGGCTGACGCATGCCGGCGATCTTTCGCACGTACTGCAGGGCGGCGGCCTCGATGTCGGCCGGGCCCACGTCGTCGCTGTAGGGCGGACGCAGCGTCTTGATGCTCCTGCACATGTAAACCTCCCACCTCGAGCCTACGGTCGAGGGGTGCCGGCGCCGAACTCGCCGCCGCGGCCGAGGCACAACCACCACCGCTTCGGCAGCAACCCCTGGGGGACCCGCGGCCCGCAGGGGTCGGCCAGCTGCCGAGGCTAGGGCAGAGTGAGCCGGTTGCGCAGCAACGCATGGACGAACACCGACGCCACCGCGCGGCGCTCGCTGTCACGCCAGGTGGCGAGACCGTCAGCCCCACGGTGACGAAACCACACCCGGCTGGCCCGCGACGACCGGGAGCTGGCCACCACCGCCCACACCACGAACACCAGCGGGACAGCGAACGGGGCCATCGCGACCGCTACCGGCGCCCCGACACGGCCAAGGAGCACCGACGCTCCCCCCGCCACCACGATGAGCACCGCGGAGTCGGCGCTGGCGAACACTGCACGCCAAAACGACGGGTCCCGCCGGAACGGGTCACCGACCGGGTCCGCCCACATCGGGAGAGTGTCGAGGTCCACCCCACTGCTATCGGCATCCACCGACCCCGTCTCCACCCCCTGCAGTCCCCTCAATGGCGGTATCGATCACAGGGCGTGATCAGTCATCCTCATACGGTGAGCAGT